>Ga0187872_10000010_pt1 | contig 251954 bp, 221 predicted proteins | sample June2016WEW_16_4_FD_132973 | JGI IMG/M metagenome (GOLD analysis project Ga0187872, IMG submission 132973) | Peatland microbial communities from SPRUCE experiment site at the Marcell Experimental Forest, Minnesota, USA - June2016WEW_16_40 | ecosystem: Environmental > Terrestrial > Soil >... | reverse complement strand
GATGATCTGCTCTTCCGTGAATCGACCCTTCTTCATCTCGAATCTCCTTTCGTCGCTTCTTCCTGCCGCGCCGATCTGAAGATCCTCAAGTTTAACTGGTCTAAATTATCGAGAGCAGGTCACCCGACTTCATCGATCGCGATCAAGTCGTATCGGCTCCAGCGCGCCATCACGCGTCGGAGTTGTAACTGGTGCTTGGCTTCCACCAGCTCATTCACGAGTCCGGCGGCGGTTGTGAAACGGACCCGGCGCTTTTGCCGACATGCCGCAACGCAGAGCCCGGTGAGTAAGTGGGTTTTGCCGGTGCCGCATTCGCCGATAAACAAGACCGGTTCGGCGCGTTCGATGTAGCCGCCTTCGGCTAGGTCGCGCATCTTCGCAGCCGTCACATTCGGCGATTGCGCATAATCGAACTCCTCCAGAGTTTTCACTCGCGGCAGATGAGCTTCCCGGATACGCCGTTCGATGGTGTTTCGCTCCCGCTCTTCGATCTCAGCTAGTAGCAGCGCTTCCAGATACCCGATGTGGCTCTGCTTTTCACGAATCGCTTGATCCGCCAGTGTGCCAAACTGCGACGCGACCATCGGCATGCGCAGCGTCTTGCACTGAGCTTTGATGGTGGCTTCCTGCAACTGCGCCAGCTGGTTGCTCATTGCGCACCCCCGGCGGTGAGCAGTTGATCGTATTCGTGCATCACCGGGAGCGGGCGCGCGTAACGCTCCAGCGCGCCAACATCGATGGCTTCACACGCTGCGTGCCGCAGCTCATCGGCATTCAGCAGATGACGGACTGCGGCTGCATCGTAACAGCTTCCAGCCAGCGCCGATTCGATCGCCTCTTGCAGCCGCGCCTGGCCGTGTATCGTCGATAGCTTGAGCAGTTCGATCATCTGCTTGGTGCCGTTCTGCTTGCCGTGACGCAGAATCAGAGCTTGCCAGATGCGGTCGAAACTGGCCGGCCATAAACCGGCTTGCCGCCTCTGCTCCAACGGCTTCGATCCGGCCAGCGCGCCGGGCTTGCGATAGAGCACATCGAGGTAGTGTTCCAGATCTAGGATCTGCTGCTGGCGCCGGTAACACCGTTCATGACGCGCCACACACCGGCCGTCGTACCAAAGCTCGATAATGCTCGCGTACACTTTCGCCTGTACTTGCGTGCCAGCCGGCAGCGGGACCGAGTATGTGTTCGTGAGCACCTTGGCGCATCCCAGGCCGTTCACCGTAGGAAAACTTGTTTGCGCCAAGTCGAAACCGTCTTGAACCAGTGGTAAGAGTTGCTCCCGCTCAATGAGCAGACCAGCGCCCACGGTCTGCGGCCGTCCAGCGATCAGCCGACCTTCGTCCTGCTGACACGCTGTGATGATCTGCCGATTCCGTTCGGCGACATCCGCCGCTTCTGGTACCGGCACCCAGTGGTTGCGCCGGAAGTATCCAGCTTCTCCTTCGATGCCGCCCTTCTCGTGAGGCTCGGCCGGCGTGCAGAACTCCGCCTCGAATCGCCAGTGCGAACGGAAGGCTACAAAGCGCGCTGTCTCCTCGCGCCGATGCCCACGCAGAATCTTCTTCACCGCTGAGGTGAGGTTGTCATAGCGCAGCTTCCGAAACACGCCGCCAAAGTAAGCGAAGGCCAGTTCGTGCGCCTCCAGAAAAGCCTGCTGCGTCGCATGTAAATAGGCGCAGTGGAACGCGGCTCCGCTCGCCATGCTGCGCATTGCGAACACCTGCAGCTTGACGCGTTCGCCGGCCAGATCGGCGTAAGCTTCGTACCAATCCACCTGCGCTTCCACGCCCCAGGCGTAGCTTTGCGGCACGCAGGTCTCGCGCACCAGCATTCCCAGTGCGATCTTTCGATCGTGCACGTAATGCCGAACTGTTCGTTCACCAATCTTGCAATCGGGTAGTTCATGCCGAATCCGCTCCCAGATCCGGTGCGCCGTGTGCCGCTGCTTGCGCGGCGCTTTTCGGTCAGCGTCCAGCACGGCATCCACAAACTCGATCGCCGCTTTCAACTTCCAGCGCGGCCGTTCTGTCTTCTTCCTCGGTTTCGGCAGCGCGCTTCCGATCGCCTCACGCACCATGCGCCGATGCACGCCCAGCTTTTGGGCCACCCCGGCAATGGTGCCTACGCCGAACTCGTACTCTCGACGGATCTGCTCAAACAATTCCACTTTGGCTCTCCAGTCCAACGAGTCTCCTCTGCTTCGGGCTTCGCCCGAATTAGAGTACCCGTTCGTTCACAGGGTGGGCCAAAACAAAATGCCGAACTGGGCCAGATTAGAATACCGAAATCATTTGGGATCGCGCAGGCATAACTCTTCGTACTTGGGCGGCGCGGTGCCATATATGGTACCCTATACGGCGTGACGAAGACCACCGTCTACCTGGATTCCGACACCGTGCTGGCTCTCCGTCAAATGGCGGAAACGCAGGGGCGCAGTCAGGCGGAACTCATTCGCGACGCGTTGCAGACGTATACCTGTGCTGCGAAGCGACCGCTTCCCCGAGGTTTGGGGAAGTACGACAGCGGCGAGACGCAGGGCGCCGAACGTGCCAAGGATTTTCTTCGCGCGGCCGCCAAGAAGGGTAGATGGCGGCGGTAGCGGACTCCGGCGCTATCTACGGACTCTACAATCGGCGCGATCGTCATCATCGCGCCCTCCGGGCCGCGATCGCAAATGAGCCCGGAGCGATTCTAATTCCTACTGCGATTCTCAGCGAAATTGACTATCTTATTGTCGCGAAGCTCGGCGCCGGCGCAGAGCTCGATCTCTTGGATGATATTCTCGGGGGCGCATTCACTCTGGAGCCATTCACGGTCGCCGACTTGCGCCGCTCGCGAGAGTTGATTGATCAATACAGCACTCTCAATCTCGGTCTGGCCGATGCCGCCGTTGTCGCTGCGGCGGAGCGCCTGGGGACGCGGCGAATACTCACCGTCGACGAAAGGTATTTTCGCGTGGTTCGCGCCGCTGATGGAAAGCCATTCACGCTGCTTCCGGCCGATGCGGGTAAATAAACGCGATCTATCGGTGTTCATTTGCGGCTAGTATTTTTGGCCGCCGATTAACGCAGATCAACGCCGATTAGAATTGCAACAACCGTTCCGCTTCCGCCGCCAGGTTCTCCACCTGCGGCAGGATCTCGTTCTCGAGTTGAGGATTGTAGCCCACCCAGGTATCGAGCGCGCCTACCCGGCCGACAGGTGCATCCAGGTGATCGAACAGTTCGTTGGCGATGCGCGCTGCGATTTCCGCGCCGTAACCCCACGACAGGCAGTCTTCATGCGCCACCATCACGCGATTGGTCTTTTCCACCGACGTCCGGATAGTTTCCCAATCGTACGGCGATAGCGTACGCAGATCGATCACTTCGATAGTCTTGTCGGGATTGCGCTGCTCCACCTGAAGCGCCGCCTGCAACATCTTTTGCACCACCGCGCCGTAGGTGACCACCGTCAGGCTTTGGCCGCCTTTCACGACGCTCGCTTTGCCAAACGGGATGGTGTAGTCGGGGCCTGGGTGCTGGGAGCGATTATAAAGCTCACGATAAAGCTTCTTGTGTTCCAGGAACAGCACCGGATCGTCGGAGCGAATGGCGGTCCGCAAGAGTCCGCAAGCGTCTTGGGCATTGGATGGCATCACGACGCGAAGGCCCGGGATATGCGTGAAAATCACTTCGCCGCATTGGCTGTGATAAATCGCGCCGCCACTCAGATAGCCGCCGATTGCGACGCGCACCACCATCGGCGCGCTGAACGCGTTGTGCGATCGCCAGCGCAGCGTAGCCAATTCGGCGCGCAATTGCATCATGGCCGGCCAAATGTAGTCGAAGAACTGAATTTCCACCACCGGTTTCAGGCCCCGCTCGGCCAGCCCAATGGCGCGGCCAATAATTCCCGCTTCCGCCAGAGGACTGTTGAAGCAGCGATCGCTGCCGAACTTGATTTGCAGCCCGGACGTCGACTTGAAGACGCCGCCCTTGCCTTTCACTTCGGCCAGGTTTGCTTCCCGGCTGCAATCGGCCACGTCTTCGCCGAACACAATGATCCGCGAATCTCGCCGCATCTCTTCATGCAGGGTGAGATTGATCTCGTCCACCATGGTGTGGGATTCGCCGCTGGATTGCGGCTCGGCTTCGAATTCCGCCGAAGCCGGGTCGATCTTGTCCGAATAAAGATACTGGAGCGCCGAACCTTTGGCAGGCGGATCTGCTTTCAACACGTGATCGGTGGCCTGCTGGATCTCCTGATCCACATCGTGCACGATGATCTGCAATCCCTGGCGGTCGAGAATACCTTCCGAGATCAGCCATTCGGGAAAGCGCAACAACGGGTCGCGCAATTCCTCGGCTTCGCGCTCGGCCTTGGTCTTATAGTCCCGCTCGACGTCGGAAAGGGAATGGGAATAAGGACGCGTCACGGAGGCATGCACCAGGGCGGGACCTTTCCGCGCCCGCGCATACTCCGCCGCCTCGGTAAGCGCCCGATAGGACGCGTTCAAATCCGTGCCGTCCACCTCGATGCGCTTTAGATTGGGGAATCCGGAAACCAACTGCGCGATGTTCCCTCCCGCGGTCTGCTTTTCGACCGGCACGGAGATGGCATATCCGTTATCTTCTATCAGAAACACCAGGGGTAGATTCTCCAGGCTGGCGGCATTCATGGCTTCCCAGAATTCGCCTTCGCTGGTGGCGCCCTCGCCGCTTGTAACCAGCGTCACTTCGTCGGAATGCGGATCCAGATAGCGGTAGGCCTGGGCGCAACCGGCGGCTTGCAGAAACTGGGTTCCGGTGGCCGACGATCGCGAGGCGATGTGCAGGGCGGCATCGGTCCAATGGGAAGGCATTTGGCGGCCTCCCGAGGCCGGGTCCAGCCCTGCGCCCACGGCAGCCAGCAGCATCTGTTCGGCCGTCACGCCGAGCATGAGGGCGAGAGCGCGGTCGCGATAATAAAGATAAAACCAATCGTGCGCGGGCCGGAAGACCAGCCCAGCGGCCGCCTGCACCGCTTCGTGTCCCGCGCCGCTGATCTGGAAGAAAATGCGATTCTGGCGTTTGAGAAGGATCTCGCGGTCATCCAGGCGCCGTGCCATATACATGGCGCGATAAGCCCGAACAAGCTGCTCCGATGAGAGCGAGATGTCGACCGGAGTTTGAACGCGGGTGGGCGTTGCCATCACTGGGTAGATGCTTTCCCCGCTTCTAGTTTATCAGCCATAATGGAGATTATGAAGTTGTCTGTACCCCTCCTAGCTCTCGGAGCCAGTTGTGTGTTTACTCTCAGTCTGGCCGCCGCCGACTTAGCCGTGGTGGAAGAGATCGTTGCCAAATGTAATGGCGACATTATCACACGGGGCGATCTGGATCGCGCCCGCCGCGAACTGATCGAGACCCTGCGCGCGAATGGCGTGGTGGGGGACGATCTGGAGAAGCAGCTAGCGGAGCGAGAGAAGAACCTGCTGCGGGATCGCATCGACCAGTTGATCCTGGCCCAAAAGGCCAAAGACCTCAACATTAACGTCGATAGCGAGGTCAGCAAACAGTTGGCCGCCATCCAATCGGATTCCAAGATCGCCGACCCCGAAAAGTTCCAGGCATACATCAAGGAACAGAGCGGCATGTCTTTTGAAGACTTCAAGCAGGAGATGAAGAACCGGTTTCTAACTCAACGGGTGATTCGTGAGGAAGTCAGTGAGAAGATGTCGGTGAAGCACGAGGAGTCGGAAAAATACTACAACGAGCATAAAGCGGAGTTCGTTCGCGAAGAACAGATTACCTTGCAGGAAATCTTGATCTCCACCGAAGGCAAGGACGCCGCGGGCGTAGCGGCCGCCGAGAAGAAAGCCAAAGACCTGGTGGGGCGGGCACGCAAGGGGGAGCGGTTCGCGGAGATGGCTCGCGATAATTCCGATTCACTCACAGCCAAGAGCATGGGCGAGTTTCCGGCCCCTTTCAAAAAGGGCCTGCTCAGCCAGAATCTGGAAGATGCGGTTTGGAACCAGCCCAAAGGCTTCATTACCGACCCCATCAAGACCTCCAACGGGTTTCTCATTCTGCGAGTCGAAGACCACCAGAAGGCGGGCCAAGCCGAGCTTTCCGAAGTGGAGGGCCGGATCAACGAGATCCTTCTCGCGCCCAAGTTGGATGCCGCGGTCCGCGAGTACCTCACTAAGCTGCGCAAGGACGCTTTTCTAGAGATCAAAGCCGATTATATTGACACCGGCGCGGCGGGCGGCAAGGACACAGCCTGGGTGGATCCCGCGCAGTTGCGACCTGAAACCGTGAAGAAGGAAGAAGTGGAGAGCAGGACCCGGCATAAGAGGCTGCTCTGGAGCATACCTGTTCCCGGAACCCAAACTACAGCCACGAGCTCGTCGCAATAGCGGCGCCGGTCTCCATGAAGTCGCCTTACCTTAGCGATCTAAAGCCCAACCAGGTTTTCACCACCACTTTTCTCGTTCACGGAAAAGACGTTCGACAGAAGAAGTCGGGAGAACCCTACCTGTCTTTGCTGCTGGGCGACCGCACCGGCGAGGTGGACGCCAAGATGTGGGACAACGTCGTGGAAGTGGTGGACACCTTCGAGCGCGACGATTTCGTCAAGGTGAAAGGCCTGCTGCAGATCTTCCAAAACCGGCTACAGATGACCGTTCACAAGATGGCGCGGGTGCTGGATGCGGATATCGATTTCGCCGACTTTTTTCCAGCCTCCACGCGCGATCCTCTGGAAATGTTCGCGGAGCTGCGCACGTTGGTGGCGTCGGTCCGCAATCCACACTTGCGCGAGCTGCTGGAAGCGTTTCTGAACGATGAGCCCCTGGCGCGCATGTATCGCACGGCGCCGGCCGCGAAACACGTGCATCACGCCTACCTGGGGGGATTGATCGAACACGTGCTTTCGGTCTGCCGGTTGTGCCACCTTACTTCTTCGCATTACGGCAACGTGGATCCGGATTTGCTGCTTACCGGCGCGATTCTTCATGACATCGGAAAGGTGGCCGAATTAACCTACGAGCGCAGCTTTGGTTACAGCTCGGAAGGCCAACTGTTGGGCCACATTGTGATTGGCCTGCGTCTGTTACACGAGAAGCTCCAGCAGTTCCCGGATTTTCCGCCCAAACTCCGTGTTTTGGTGGAGCACCTGATTGTCAGCCACCACGGCGAGCTGGAATACGGCTCTCCGAAAGTGCCGCTGTTCCCAGAAGCCATGCTGCTCCATCATCTGGACAATCTCGATTCAAAAATGGAGTGCATGCGCGCGTTGGCGGAAAAGGACCGCCACATTGAGGGATGCTGGACCGGCTACAGTCCGTCGCTCGAGCGCGCCATTCTTAAAAAAGCCAAGTATTTGGAGGACGCGCCGGTGCGTGATCCCTCCGCGGGGGCTCCCGCTTCCGGCGAAGGCGCGCCTCTGGAACATGTGGGTTCTACCTCGCCGCAGCCGCCACCAACGGCCGAGAATCAGCAGCACTTCACCCCGAGTAGCTCTCCTTTCGCGGAGAAACTGCAGCAAGCATGGCGCAAGGATCCTTAACGCCGCCTGCTTCCGAGACAAACCTGACCACACCTTCCCGTGTAGGCAGCGCCCTCCGAATTCTTGCGGGCCTGTTCATCGGATGTTTCTTCCTGTTTTTCACGTGGCGCGGTGTTCTGGTCTACTACACCGGCGACGACCTGATGAACCTGTACGGTTATTGGAGCAGGCCGCTCAGCTCACTGGTGAAGGCGAACGTTTTCTTCTGGACGCCTTACTATCGTCCCTTTGGCGGCATCGTCTACAGAAGCGTCTTCGGCCTCTTTGGTTTTAATCCCTATCCGCTTTACGTGGTGTACTTCGCGGCGATGCTACTGAATTTATGGCTTGCCTACCTGGTGTTCAAGAAGCTGGGCGGATCCGGCGAAATTGGCGCTATCGCGACGCTACTGTGGGCCTTCCACGGCAAGTTCGATTACTTGTATTACAACGCCGGCTCGATGTACGACGTTTTCTGCGTTCTTTTTTTCTCGCTGGCCTTGCTGATCTATCTCAGGGCCCGCCTGCAGGGCCGGCTACTGGGCGTTTGGGGGACGCTGGGATTTATCGTGTGCTTCGTATGTTCTCTTAATTCGAAGGAGATGGCCGCGACGCTGCCGGTGATCGTTTTGGTGTATGAATTATTGTTTCATCCACCCAATTTTCGCAGCCTTCGAGCACTCGTCGGCTGGTGTTTCCGGGAAGGACGAATGGCGCTGCTGGGCGCGCTGGTTGTTTTAATCTATCTGCCGGGGAAGCTGGGTGCAGACGGTTTGGCGACTTATTCCTCCTATATTCCCGTTTATAGTTGGGCGCGCTGGCTCCAAGACACCGAAACCTATCTGGGCGATCTGTTCTATCGCGACAACCCGGCGGTGGTGTTGGGTATCACGCCGTTGAGTGCGGCGGGATTGGCGGCATTTTGCGCCGTGCTCATTGCAATCGCTCTTTGGATGCGGTCGCGCCGGATCTGGTTCGGCCTGCTCTTCTTCTTCATCGCGCTGTTGCCGGTATCTTTCATCCCGGCTCGTCTCGGCTTCGTGCTTTATCTGCCTCTGGTTGGACTGGCGCTTTCCGCCGCTGTTTGCCTGGTACGCTTCAAGGAAAGTCTGTCCAAGCTCTTCTCAGAAGCGCTTCAACAGCGCATCTCGCCGGCCTCGGCTTCAGTAGCGTTCTTCATCGGAATAGCTTTGGTGGTTTCAGCGATTGACCAACGGCACTGGCAGCACGCTCCCAATCCCCAGTATTCTCCTTACAAAAACACGATTGCCGAATTCTCTGGGCTTTATCCCAGCTTGCCGCACGGGGCCAGGCTGTTGTTTGTCCGTAGTCCGTTAGATTCCAACTGGGACTTGGTTTTCCTTCTCAGAATGTACTATCGCGACACCGACCTTTTCATCACAGAATTGAATGGGCCCCCAGAACAGCGCATCCCTGTCGACCGCCTGCCGCATTACGATCACATCTTCGATTTTGAGAACGGCCACTATGTGGAACTCGACAACGGTGATGCCGTCCAAAGCGTGCAATTGCACATGCTGAAGGTGGCCCAGCAAAACGGCCCGTTCGGCGAAGTGATGACCATTGGAAGCCCTGGCGCCGCTCATTACGTTGTGAAGGGCGTACTTGTCACCGATCCCAAAGCGGATGGCTACTGGACGTTGGATGATACCGAACTGCAGTTTCAGCTTTCCTCTGTTCAGCATCACGTGTTCCGGGAGCACTACTATCTTCCCTATGACACGCTGAAGGTGACCGGCCCGCTCCTCGTCGACTTTTATATAAACGGACATTTGCTCGATCAGACACGGTTCGCCAAGGATGGTGAAGCGGTGTACCAGCACGATGTTCCGGTCGACTGGCTGAATACCGGCAGCCTCACGATGGTACGCATGCGGGTGCACAATCCGTATATCGCTCCGCGCGATGGAGCCAAGCTGGGCGTGCTGCTGCGGTCCGCCGTTTTCGCGCCCTAACGGTTCGTGAGGTTCCGCCGCGCGCGCTGAAACACGGAGCGAAACATCGCTTCCGTCAGTTTTCCGGTGGACGTGTTCTGCTGGCTGGGATGATAGGAACCGATCAGCAGCGGCTGGCCTTCCCCGGTGCGATGCTCGACATCGTGAGCAAACGCGAACCCAGACGGCCGTGCAATCTTGCCCTGATCGCGCAGGACGCGCAGGTATACGTCGAACGCCAAGCGGCCCAGAGCCACCACGACCCGAATGTTTTTCAGCAGATCCAATTCGCGCTCCAGATAGGGGCGGCAAGTGCGGATCTCTTCGACTGTTGGCTTGTTGTCCGGCGGCGCGCAGCGGACCGCGGCGCTGATGTATGCGTCGATCAGTTTCAGCCCGTCGTCTCGCGCGGCGCTGGTGGGCTGAGAAGCAAAGCCCGTCGCGAACAAAACCTTGTAGAGGAAATCGCCGGAGCTGTCGCCAGTGAACATACGCCCAGTGCGATTGGCGCCGTGCGCTCCGGGCGCGAGTCCTATGAGAAGCAGTTGGGCGCCGGGATCGCCAAAACCAGGCACTGGCTTCGCCCAATAATTCCAATCCCGATAAGCGCGGCGCTTCACCCGTCCCACTTCGGCGCGATATGCCACCAGTCGCGGGCACTGTTGGCAGGAGACGATTTCGCGCTGCAGGATTTCAAGAGGCTGCAAACTACAAGGTTAGTCTATTGAGGTGGATGTTCCGGCGAGGTTGATCTAGCGGGAAACGGCGGTGCGCATGTTTTCGAGTGAGTCTTCGAGCGACGTAAGGTCCGCGCTGGGATTGGTCTGAATGGTGCTGGCAAAAAGCGGAACGAGTTCCGGATCGCGCCATCCACGCCGAACTTCTTCCTCCATCACGGCAAACGCCTCCTCCGGCGAAAGCGCGTGCTTATAGGGGCGCTCGCTCGTCAAGGCATCGTAGATGTCGGCAACTTGTAGAATCCGTGCCAGCAGCGGAATGCCATCGCCCGCCAGTCCATCCGGATAACCCGATCCATCCCAGCGTTCGTGATGGCTGCGAATAATGGGCAGCACCGGCGCCAAGCTTCGCATGGGACGGCAAATCTCTTCGCCGCGCACCGGATGGCTCCGCATCACTTCCCATTCCTCGGTGGTCAGGCCGCCTCGCTTGAAGAGAATCGCATCCGGGATGCCGATCTTGCCGATGTCGTGAAGATAGCCGCCGCGATAGAGCGCGGTAAGCTCCTGGCTGGGAAGGCCCAGCGCTTCACCCAGCATCACCGATGCTACCGCCAGCCTCTGGCAATGCTTGCCGGTGTATTCATCGCGATGCTCCACGGTCTGGGCCATCGCCAGAAGAATGGTTTCGGCTTCTTCGAGTGAATCGATGAGCGATTTGTTGCGCAACATCGCGCGCACCCGCGTCCGCACCACGGCCGGGTGCAATGGCTTGATCAGAAACTCGTCAGCTCCCGAGGAGATTCCGACAATCTCGTTCTCCACGCCCTGCAGATTGGTGATCATCAGGACCGGGATTAACTGCGTAGACCGGCGCGCTTTCATCCACCGGCATAATTCGGGACCGCTCATTTCCGGCAGCATCATGTCCAGGATCACCAGGTCGATCTTTTCCGACTGCAGCAAAGCTGTCGCCTCCGACGCCCGATGCGCCTCAATAATCGTGTACGGCGTAGTCTTGAAGATGGCTTTGAGCAGCCTGCGATTGATGTCCTCGCTATCGACCATCAGAATTGTGGCCGCAATTTGCGCGTTGTCGTCCGCTTCAAAGAACGGGATGGGCGCAATTATGGATGGGGAAAGCGCCAAACCCGAATTCGCGAGATTGTCCTTGCTTGCCATTGGGAGATTGGCCGGGAGACAGCAAACTCCAAATGAAACTATCGTCGGAACGATGCCAAAAGTTTAAGTGAGGTGGGCTCGGCGCTTCTTTCTAAGTCATTGGAAACAAGATGTAATCTCGGGCTTATTTCTTAGAAAGTTTGGTCTGAATGTCGGTCACGTAGTTTTGGGTTTCTTGGATTTGCGGCACGCCTCCGTCCTTATCCACACGCGCCTCTCCTGCGTTATAGGCTGCCAATGCCAGGCTGACGTCGTCCTTGTACTTCGTTAGCAATTGCTTCAGGAGTTTGGTGCCCGCCTCAACGTTCTGGTGCGGATCGAAGGGGTCTCTCACTCCAAATTGCTCGGAGGTCGCAGGCATGAGCTGCATCAAGCCCTGTGCGCCTTTCCACGAGACCGCACAGGGGCGCGCGCCGGATTCTTGTGCAATCACGCCCCGGATTAACTCGGCCTTGACGCCTTCCTGTTGGGAATTCTGTTCAACCAGCTTGTCCAATTCGGCGGCGGGCAAAGGATCGCAGGGTGGGGCACTGAACGGCACAGGCATTTCTACCCAGGGGACAGTAAAGAAGGACGCCGCCGGTGTGGGCGCTTTTCCCATCACTCCTGCCACCTGTTTCATGGCGGCAACGCGTTGTTTGGCGAGCGAATCGGCCATCTTGGATTGTATGGTCGATTGATCGGGCTGCTGCCCCCCGGGCGTTGACGCCAAAGGAGATTGGGCGGGCGGTACGTCTGGCTGCTGCTGGGCGGGTGGCTGAGTTTCGGGAGTAGCGGATGTCTGCGCGGCAGGGCTGTTTTGCGTCATGCTGGCTGGCGAGGTTTGCCCCCAGGCCAGCGCCCCTGTCAACGCGCCAAGGATTAAGACCTGCCTCATCCCCATTCCTATCGGCGGGAATCGGCCGATTCGCGATACCACCAACGTAATAGTGGATATCGATATCTGGGCGGTATCGATACCTCGGCGGTATATAGTAAGGTTCTGGATGAAAATCGTCGCCGAGGCGCCCTGCCGCATTGACCTGGCGGGCGGCACCCTCGATATCTGGCCTTTGTACCTCTTCCACAAGGGCGCGGTCACCGTCAATTTCGCGATCAACCGGTTCACGCGCTGCGCTATCGAAACGCTGGACTTACCGGAGATCCGGCTGCACTCCAGCGATCTCAGGACGGCCGAGAGCTACCGATCGCTCGCCGCTCTCGACGAATCCGTCCGGCCGCGGCTGCCATTGGCGACTCATCTGCTGCGCTTCTTCCGTCCTCGAACCGGCCTGGCGATGCAAACCGATTCCGAATCGCCCGCGGGGGCGGGAATTGCGGGATCGTCGGCGCTGATGATTGCGACCGCGAGCGCCCTGAATCGCATCACCAGGTCCGGCCACGGCATCGAGAAAATCCGCGAGATCGCGCAGAACGTGGAAGCGCAAATTATTCGTGTGCCGACCGGCGTGCAAGATTACTATCCGGCGCTCTACGGCGGCGTCAGCGCTATCGAACTCGGCGCCGGTGGTGTGCGGCGTGTCGCGATTCCGGTGGACCTTGACGACTTCAATCACCGCATCGTGCTGTGCTACACGGGCGCGCCCCGCAATTCCGGCATCAACAATTGGGAAGTGACCAAGGCATACATCAACGGCGACCGTAAAGTGCAACGCAACTTCGCGCACATTGCCAGCATCGCTGCGAGCATGCGGGCCGCCGTCGAGAAAGCCGATTGGGGCGAAGCCGGCCGCTTGCTGCGCGAAGATTGGTCGCATCGGCGAAGCAACCTGCCAGGCATTTCCACTCCGCTGATCGATGGTTTGATCGCGCGGGCCAGGCGCGCCGGCTCGCTGGGTGCTAAAGTCTGCGGTGCGGGCGGGGGCGGCTGTGTCTTTTTTCTGGTAGACCGCGGTGCACAGGGGCGCGTCGCGCGTGCGATTGCGGACGCGGGCGCTCAAATCCTTCCTGTGCAGGTAGCTCGGCGCGGTGTCACAATTCGAAAGGGATCGACGAAGTAGATGGAAGCGCTGCGGGCGGCAATTCAGGACCAGCCGGAGGGCCGGCTCGACGTAGCTGCGCTCGAAATCGCCTCTATCGAGACGCCGGACCTGGATCCAGAGCCGTTCCTCGGGGTTCTGGATCGAATCGCATCCGGAATCGCGGCGCGGCTTCCCGCCTCCTCCGATGGCCGCGAGTTCATCCGCGTTGCCAACGACTATTTGTTCAGCGATCTCGGCTTCCGAGGCAACGAAATCGACTATAACGATCCGCGCAACAGCTGCCTCAATTACGTTTTGGATCGCCGCACTGGAATCCCGATCGCGCTCTCGGTGGTCTACATCGAGGTGGCGCGGCGGCTGGGCCAGCCGGTTTCAGGAGTCGGTTTGCCCGGGCATTTCATCGTCGAATATAACGACGGCGAATTTGCGACGTATATCGATCCGTTTCACTCCGGCAAACTCCTGACGCTGGAAGATTGCCGGCAGTTGGCGCGCGAGCGCACCGGATCAGATGCCGAGGCCGAGGCTCTAGCGCCGGTGGGCACTCGCTATATCCTAGTGCGCATGTTGAACAATTTGCGGTCGGCGTATTTTCGCAGCAAACAATTCGACAAGATGGTGGCGGTGACCGATTTGTTGATCGAAGCCTTTCCACGGAACCCGGAATATTACAAGGCGCGCGGCGTGGCCCGCCTGCGCATGCGCCAATTCCGCAACGCTCAGAAGGATCTGGAGCTGTATTTGAAGTACTCGCCCAATGCCGAGGACCGGGCGCAAATCACACAGCAACTCGGATCGATTCATCGCTGGCTGGGGCGGTTGAACTGAGAGGTCAGAATTCAGAATTCAAGAATTCAGAATTCCGGAACGGCGCTGCGCCGGACCGGCTCATCCATTCTGACTTCTGTATTCTGACTTCTGAATTCTAAAACAGCCTCACTCCCCGACGGTCCGGTTTACCGGTGAGGTGAACGGTGTCCCGGAAGCTCACCGTGTTCGGTTGCGATGTCATCACCAGGGAGTGTGTTCGATAACCGTCGCCGAAAAAGCGGACGCCTTGCAGCAGATTTCCCGGCGTGACACCGCATGCCGCAAAGATGATCTTCTTGCCGGGGGCCAGGTCTTCGGCATGATATATCTTGTGCGGATCGCGGATGCCCATCTTTTCCATGCGCCGCTCCATCTCCTTATTGCCGACCACCAGCCGCCCGAGCATTTCACCGTGCAGGCAGCGCATGGCGGCCGCGGTGATTACGCCTTCCGGAGCGCCGCCAATCCCCATGACAGCGTGTACGCCCGCGCCGCGCACGGCCGCTGCAATTCCAGCCGACAAATCGCCGTCACCGATCAGGCGGATGCGGGCGCCGGCTTTGCGAATGCTCGCGATCAACTCTTCGTGGCGCGGGCGATCCAGCACCATCACGACAAGATCGTCCACGTCCCGATCCAACCGCTTCGCGATGGCCTTGAGGTTCTCTTCCGGAGGCGCATCCAGGTCAAGCGCACCTTGGCAGCCGGGACCCGCGATGATCTTCTCCATGTAGCAATCCGGCGCGTGCAGCAGGCCGCCGGCCTCAGACGCCGCCAACACCGCGATCGAATTGGCCGCGCCGGTGGCGCACAGGTTGGTGCCTTCCAGGGGATCTACAGCAATGTCGACGGCGGGATATTCCAGGCCGGGAGGAGGCGTCGCACCCACGCGTTCGCCGATATACAGCATCGGCGCTTCATCGCGCTCGCCTTCGCCGATCACAATGTTTCCGGCGATAGGTACGTCTTCAAAAGCGCGGCGCATGGCTTGCACGGCGGCAAGATCGGAGCGGGGCCGATCACCTTGCCCCATGGTGCGCGCCGATGCGATAGCCGCTTCCTCGACCACGCGCGCCATCTCGAACGCCAAGTGTTCTGCTATGGGCTGCTCCCCGTGCGCGGAATTGCGCTTCTCGTTGTGGGGAGACTTCGTCCCTTGACCTGCCATTGCGGCCCCTCCGAAGGGTACTTTCCTCGCATGACTGCGCGAGAAGCCCGATCATAGCACGACCCGCGTCCGGTCCAAAAAATCTGCAACGCGCTTCACTGATTCTTTCGCTGGTTGATGACCACCGAGCGGATCTGCTTGTCGATGATCTTACGGATGCTGGCGCCCAATAGCTCCTTCATGGGAAAAGTCTTCCATGCGGCGGCGGTGTTCTCCGCTGTTTCGAGCACAATATCCCACACCGGTTTCATGGGGAGCCCGGCCTTGTCCGCGAAGCGACGGAGTTGATCGAGCGTGATTTCATGGAGGCTCCGGCTGCCGCCGAAAGTCAGAGCCAGTTGGTCGCCCGGAACATACGGCAGCGTAGCGACGAAATCATACGCCGGAGACAGAATGGGCTTGCGCCCGTCCGGATAAAGCAGGGACCAGTTCTTGAGATGCATGTCCGCGTTGCCGATGAGCACGGAAAACACCAGCCGCCTTACAAATTCAAAGGTGCTTTCGTCGCCCGTTTCAGCCCACAACACCGCGGCGACATTGGCATAGTTTCGGCCTTCGTACTTGTCGTCCGGGAAGACGCCGAATACCTGCGCGAAGTCCTCCATGTGAATGCGCCGCCCTCCCGGCGCGCGATCGAAACGCTGTACGGCGAGGGCTTTGCCTTTGATGCCAGCGGCGTCCCGAGGGAGGCCCCGAATCTGGTGGACCGGAACCAGTTTGATGGCCGGAACAACGATCCCGACGGCGCGGGCCAATTCCAACATGACGTATTCGTTTTCGGGAACAGAGGGAAATTGAGTGGATGGCAGTTTGACGATCCATGAGCCACCCACGCCGTGGGCCGGAATGGTCAGCCCTCCGGACGCCTCCATTACCGCGGAGAATTTGAGCTGTACTCCGGCGAGTGAAAAACGCAGGACGGTATCCTCACGCCGCTGTTCCCGCTCCTGATCCTTGTCGTATTCACCGTGGGGCAGGCGCTGAGGCTGGCCTGCTTCCAGAGGCGCAATGGTTACGGCTCCGGCCAGATCCTCTCCGAGAGCGGCAAGCAGAAAGAACTCGCGCTCCTTCTTCACGCCGGCATGCTCGGCGAGGTAGGTCCGCAGATGTCCTTCCGGAAGCAGATTTGAAAAGAATGGTGGAACGCGAGCGGTTATGGTTCGCACGGTGGTTACCAGGCCGCCCCGCTCTCCTTTGAAAGACAGGCTCAGCGTCGGACGATCCCGGTCGTCGAAATAATCCTGCTTGAATGCAAAAATGTGGCGATCACCCGGCAAGCGGTTCATCACGCCTATTCGCCTGCCTCCCAGAGAGACCGCCAGGGCGTTGAGTTTGGCGGGATCAAACTTCATCGGGCGTTTTCACTCGCCTCTCCGTCGATGGCGTAGAGGGGGCGTTCCTCTTGCTCGGAGTCCGGGCTGCGCTCCACGTTGCGATGATCGCGGAGCATCGCCTGCACCGCGGGTACTAGCGCGCGCGGAATCATCAGAAGATCGTAACCGAGCACGCGGGTGAGGTCGAGAAGCGTATCAAAGCGGGGAACGATCTTGCCGCTTTCAATGCCGGAAATATGCATCTGGGGCAGACCAACATGCCTGCCCAGCTTGGCTTGGCTCCATGCACGGCCTTTTCGCGCGGCTTTGAGCTCGCGGCGGATAGCCGCTGGGAGGCCGCGAAGGCGGGCCCTGCAGGAGATTGAGATCGACTCCATCCTCCATCGCTAGACTCGACTGCACCAGTTACTCCGCGTTCTTGATATGCTGATACCTTCCAAGGAGAAACACTCAATGAGAATACTCACTGTAGGAGCAATTTTTCTGGTGGCGGGCCTCGGCTCGGCCTTTGCGCAGCCGAAGGCCGGAGGTCCCCCGCCCGGTCCGGGCCTCACACTCACTTCCCCGGACTTTGAGGACGGCGGCGTCATTCCGAACAAATTCACGCAAGCCGATCCGAACGCCGTTTCACCGAAACTGGAGTGGACTCATGTGCCGCCGGGCACGATGAGCTTCGCGTTGATCCTCCACGATCCCGACGTGGCTCTGCAGCGCAAGACCGACGACGTCCTGCATTGGATGATCTTCAACATTCCCGGAACCGCGACAGGGCTTCCCGGAGGCGTTCCCGCTAACGCCAAGCTCGACGATGGGTCCATCAACGCCAAGAATCTGCGTGGCGGTGTAGGCTTCATGGGACCAGGCGCGCCACCGGCGGGCCCGTATCATCACTACACATTCGAGCTCTTCGCACTCGACACCAAGCTCGATCTCGGACCGGATGCAACTCGCGCCGATGTTCTTGCTGCGATGCAGGGCCATATCCTCGGTAAGGGCGTGCTCGAAGGCCGTTTTCATCGCTAGGAAGTTTCCATCAGGAGGGCGGCGTGAACACGTTTGTCGTCTGCCTGATTGCCGCCCTCAGTTTACTGACACTGCGGGTTCAAGCCGACGATCTTCCCGAGGGTAAAGGCAAGGAACTCATCCTGCGCGCCTGCACCGGCTGTCATAAGGCCGAGGAAATCGCGGTCTATCGATTCACCAAGGACGAATACCAAACCATTGTCTACCGCATGGGCGATCGCGGCGCCCAAGCCACGCGGGCGGAACTTGACGTCATCGCGGATTATCTTTTCGCCAATTTCCCGAAGGTGGAAGACGCGACCAAGATCAACGTGAACAAAGCCACGGCGCAGGAGATCGCCACTGGCCTGAATCTGACGAACGAAGAGGCTGTGGCGGTGGTGAAATATCGCGAGCGCCATGGCGACTATCACGCCTGGGGCGATCTTTTGATCATCTATGGCGTGGACGGCAAGAAGATCGCGGCCGCCAAGGACAAGATTAGTTTTTAGCGCGTTTGTCACTGGCCGAGAGCGCGCTCACGTCCGGCAGCTGCGATGAATCCCAGCCGCCGCCAAGCGCTTCCACCAGCAGCACGCTCGACACCATGCGCCGCGTCAACAAATCCACCAGGGCCTTCTGTTCCGCGAATAACGCCGTCTGCTGCGTCTCCACTTGCAGATAGGTAGCGGTTCCAGCCTTATATTGCGCGACGGTAATATCCAGCGCTGTTTGGGCGGCCTGTACGGTTTCGTTGGTCGCGCCTGTTTCCTGTTCCAGAACACGCAGGGCGGACAAGTTGTCTTCCACCTGTTGAAACGCGGTAAGCACGGTCTGACGGTAATTGGCCATGGCCACATCGAAATCGGCCTCGGCGATGTTCACTTGTCCACGGCGCTTTCCGGCGTCGAACAACGTTTCCGACAGGCCGGCGCCGGCGGACCAGAAGCGGCCGGCCCAAGTAAACAGACTCACGAAGCTGGAACTGGCCAGACCCGCGCCCGCGCTGAGCGTCAGCGATGGATAATACGCGGCTTCGGCGATACCGACCTGTTCGTTCATCGAAGCCATCTGGCGCTCCGAAATGGCGATGTCGGGACGCCGTTCCAGCAGCGTGGACGGGAAAGCCACGGGAACCTGTGGCGGCTGTCCCTGAAGCGGCTGCTGTTCGATGGACAATTCGGCCGGCGGCTTGCCGATTAGAATCGCAACGGCGTGCTCATATTGTGTGCGCGCAACCCCGAGATCGATCAGTTGCTCCTTGGCCGAGTCCAGTTGCGTTTGCGCCTGCGCGACGTCGGCGCCCGACGCGATACCGGAGTCATGCCGGGCTTGCGTGAGCTTCAGATAACCGGTGTACGAATCGACGGTGGATTGCAGCAAAGCGATATCCCCGTCGATGCCATGCAATTGAAAATAGTCCTGCGCCAAGTCGGCCTGGTAGGTAAGCTTGGCATTTTCGAGCTGTGCCTCGGTGGCTTGCGCGGTCTCGGCGCTGGCGCGCACGTTACGCCGGATGCTACCCCACAGGTCCAGTTGATAGGAGACATCGAGGGGGATTTGATAGTTGGTGTGAACGCCTCCGGCGGCCGCCAGCTGATTGGCCGAGACCCCGCCGCTGCCTTGGGCCACCTGGGCCGTGGGGCCGGCGGTGAGTGTCGGAAACAAAGCGGAACGAGCCACCTGCACAGCCGCCCGCGCGGCGCGATACTGGCCTTCCGCGGCGAGCACGTTCTGATTCGAAATGCTCACCTGCTCTTCGAGCGCGTTCAGCTTGGAATCGTTATAAATCTCCCACCATTTTCCTTTCAGGGCGGCGTCGCTTGGCTGCGCCTCCTTCCAGCCATCCGGAGGTTTCTCCTTGAAGGCCGGGGGCACGGGCGCCGTCGGGCGTTTGTAGTTGGGACCCACCATGCACCCGCTTGAAACGAGCAGCGCACCCAGCAACGCTCCCGCCGAAAACTTTCTCGACTGCGGACTATTCATCCGCTTGTGCCTCAACATTCGTATCTCTCACAATCCAGCGCTGTATATAAACCGGGCAATTCACCAGCCGCACGCCGCCGCGAAACTGCTCGGCGAAAAACTGCGCCGCGGCCGGATCCAGGAGTGTTACTTCACTCAAGTCCAGTATCACTTTCTCATGATCGCGCCTGCCATGATCGATCAGCAACGCAATCTCGGGTAAAGCTTCGTAACTTACATGGCCGGCGATCGCCAGAGTAAGACCATCGGACTGGGTGGATGAGACGGTGGCTGTAAACATGGTGGTCACGTCCGCGTTTACACCTCCGAGCCCACCGGCTCGTCGTTCTCAGAAATGCCGCCTGCGAGCCGGCGGCGCTCGGAGCGCTTCCGTTCGCGCCACTGCTGCAGCCGGTCGAAGTAGAGATAGACTACCGGCGTCGTGTAGAGCGTCAGCATCTGGCTGAAGAGCAATCCGCCGATGATGGTGATTCCGAGCGGACGCCGCAGCTCCGATCCGGTGCCCGTGCCCAGCGCCAGCGGCAAAGCGCCCAACAACGCCGCCATGGTGGTCATCAGAATGGGCCGAAATCGCAGCAGGCACGCCTCGAAAATAGCGTCGCGCGAGCTTTTGCCTTCGTTGCGTTCGGCTGCGATCGCGAAATCGATCATCAGAATCGCGTTCTTCTTCACGATGCCAATCAGCAGAATGATCCCGATGATGGCGATCACGCTCAGGTCCGTGTGCGTCAGCTCCAACGCCAGCAGAGCGCCTACTCCGGCGGACGGAAGCGTCGACAGGATGGTTACGGGATGGATGTAGCTTTCATACAACATGCCGAGCACGATGTAGACCGCCGCGAGCGCGGTGGCGATCAATAGCGGCTCGCTGCCGAGTGAGTCTTGATAAGCCTGCGCCGTTCCGGCGAATCCGGTTTGAATGGTTGTGGGCAGCCCGATCTTGTTGCCGGCCGCCGTGATGGCATTCACCGCCGTGCCCAACGCCACGCCGGGACGAAGATTGAACGACAGAGTGATGGCGGGAAACAGCCCTTGATGGTTTACCGACAGCGGCGCAGTGGCGGTTTCCGTTTTCGCAATCGCGCTCAGGGGAACTACCTTTCCCGATGGGGAATAGACGTAGACTTGATGCAGCGTATTGGGATTTTGCCAGTACTCGGGCGCCGCCTCCATCACCACGTGATATTGATTGAGCGACGAATACATGGTGGACACCTGCCGCTGGCCGAACGCGTCGTACAGCACGTCGTCGATCAGTTGCGGCGAAATATTGAACCGGGCGGCGGTCCGGCGATCGTAGTCCACCATCGCTTGCAGGCCCCGGTCCTGCTGATCGCTGTTGGCGTCGGTGATGATAGAAATGGTTTTTAACTGATCCAGCATGCGCGGTGCGTAAGTGGTCAGATCGCTCAAATTGTCGGCGCGCATGGTGTACTGATATTGCGCGTTACTCGATCGGCCGCCCACGCGCAGGTCTTGCACCGCCTGCAAATACAAGGTGGCCCCGGGCACTTTCGCGAGTTTTGGCCGCAGCCGCTGGATGATCTGGTCGGCGCCGATCTTGCGTTCATCCAGAGGCTTCAGGGAAATGAACATCCGTGCAGTATTGGTTGTGGTGCCGCCTCCACCGCCCGAGAAAGCGTTCACCGTGTCGATGGCCGGATCGGCGTCGATGATATTCACCATCGTCAGCAGGGTCTTGTCCATGGTCTGGAAGGAGGTGTCCTGATCCGCCTGAATTTGCCCGCTCAGCCGGCCGGTATCCTGCTGCGGAAAGAATCCTTTGGGCACCTGAATGTACAGATAAATGGTGAGGGCCACCGTGGCCAGCAGGCTCGCAAGAGTCAGCGCCGGATGCCGCAAAACGATGGAAAGGGTCCGGCCGTAGAGATTGACCACCCAGGTGAAAAACTGCTCGCTTTTCTGGTAAAGCCAGCCGTGCTCGGTCTCTACGCGCAAGAGATGCGCGCACATCATCGGAGTGGTGGTGAGAGAGATCACCATTGAAACGAGAATCGCCACCGACAGCGTAATTGCGAACTCGCGCAACAGGCGTCCCACGATGCCCCCCATCATCAGCAGGGGAATGAAGACCGCGATCAGCGAGATGCTAATAGTAAACACCGTAAACCCGATCTCTTGTGCCCCCTTGAGTGCGGCCTGAAACGGCTGCATTCCATGCTCGATGTAGCGCGTGATGTTTTCGATAACGACGATCGCGTCGTCCACCACGAATCCCGTGGAGATGGTAAGCGCCATCAAGGAGAGATTGTCTATGCTGAACCCCGCCAGATACATCACGCCAAAGGTTCCCATCAGCGAAACCGGGACGGCGATGCTGGGGATAAAGGTGGTGCGGCCGCTTCTGAGGAACGCAAACACCACCAGGATCACCAGCGCGATTGAAATCAGCAGAGTGACCTCCACATCGCTCACTGAGGCGCGAATGGTGATGGTTTGGTCCATGGCTACCCGCACGTTGATGGCTCGCGGAATGGATGCTTCCAACTGCGGCAGAACCGCCCGGATCTGATCCACCGTATCGATGATGTTCGCGCCGGGCTGCCGGAATATGATCACCAGCACCGATGGCTTGCCGTTGGCGTAACCCGAATTGCGCAGATCCTCCACAGAATCCACCGCCTCGCCGACATCGGAGACGTGCACGGCCGATCCATTGCGATAGGCGATCACCAACGGCTGGTAGTCGATCGCCTTGAAGATCTGATCGTTGGCGCTCAGCTCCCAGCGCCGCTTCCCGCTCTGAAAATCTCCTTTGGGCGTGTTCGCGTTAGATCCGGCCAGCGCCGTCCGTACCTGTTCGAACCCGATGCCGTATTTGTTCAGCTGCGAAGGATTCAGCTCTACCCGTACGCCGGGCAGCGCGCTTCCTCCCACCGTCACTTGACCCACGCCGGTGACTTGCGACAGCTTCTGCGCCATGATAGTGGACGCGGCGTCGTACATCTGGCCCTTGGACAATTGGTCCGACGTGAGCGCCAGCATGAAGATGGGCGCGTCGGCCGGATTCACCTTGCGGTAGCTCGGGTTGCTCGGCAGATTGGCGGGCAAGTATCCACGCGCGGCATTGATGGCCGCCTCCACGTCGCGCGCCGCCGCGTCGATGTTGCGGTTCAGATCGAACTGCAGCGTGATGCTGCTCGCTCCCAGCGTGCTCGAAGAGGTCATCTCGGTTACCGAGGCGATGTGTCCGAACTGCCGCTCGAGCGGAGTGGCCACCGACGAGGCCATGGTCTCCGGACTTGCGCCCGGCAGCCCCGCCGACACCGAGATGGTGGGGAAGTCCACCTGGGGCAGCGGCGACACGGGCAAGAGCCGGAATGCCACGGCGCCAGCCAGTGCCACAGCCGCTGTCAGCAGCGTGGTCGCGATAGGCCGGCGGATAAATGGTTCCGAGATATTCATGGCTATTGCGCTGGACTTGGCTCCGGAGTGGCGCCGGCGGGAGCCGAACCGGCCCGCATTTCGCGATGGCGGCGCGAGAATCGGATGGCCAGACGATCGAAGAACAGATAGATCACGGGCGTGGTATAGAGCGTCAGCATCTGGCTGAAGATCAGGCCGCCCACAATGGTGATGCCGAGGGGCCGCCGCAGTTCGGAGCCTACGCCGGTCCCGAGCGCCAGTGGAACGCCGCCCAACAGTGCCGCCATGGTGGTCATCATGATGGGACGGAAGCGCAGCAGACACGCCTGGAAGATCGCATCCAGGGGTTCCTTGCCCTCATGGCGCTCCGCTTCCAACGCAAAATCGATCATCATGATCGCGTTTTTCTTGACGATGCCGATGAGCAGCACGATGCCGATGAGCGCGATCACGCTGAAGTCGCTGCGCGTGATGAATAGTGCCAGCAGCGCGCCTACGCCCGCCGACGGTAGCGTGGAAAGAATCGTGACCGGATGGATGAAGCTTTCGTACAGAACGCCCAGCACGATGTAGACCGTCACGAGCGCCGCCAGAATCAACACCGGCTCGTTGGCGAGCGATGCCTGAAAGGCTTCCGCGGTTCCCTGAAACGCCGCTTGAATGCTGGGCGGCATGCCGACTTCGTCCTTGGCCTTGTTCACCGCCTCCACCGCCTCTCCGAGCGACGCGTTGGGAGCCAGATTGAACGAAAGCGTTACCACGGGAAATTGCCCCTGGTGATTGATCGCGATGGGCGCGCTCCGAGTCTCGGTGGTGCTGAACGCGGCGAGCGGAACTTGACCGCCGTTTGGAAACGCCGTCGTCGACGCAATGGCGGAAGCGCCATTGGCGTTGCTCGATCCGGTGGAATTGAGGCTGGCCTGTGACGCGGTGGCGGAGCTGGTGGGACCGCTGGTGACCGCCGTGCCCGTGCCTCCCGCCACCACCCCGCCTGAGCCGCTACCGGCCGCTGCGCCGGTGCGGACGAAGAGTCCCCGCACATCGAGCGGCGAATCGTGGAAGGCCGGCTTCACTTCCAGAATGACGTGATATTGATTGAGCTGCGTAAACATGGTGGACACCTGGCGCTGGCCGTACGCGTCATACAGCGTCTGATCGATCGCGGAGGGAGTGATTCCCAGGCGCGAAGCCGTCACTCGGTCGTACACCAGCCGCGTTTGCAGGCCCAGTACCTGCTGATCGCTGGCCGCGTCGCGCAGCTCCGGCAGTTGCTGCAACTTGGCCAGCATCCGGGGCGCATAGACGTTCAATTCATCCGAGTTCGGATCCTCGAGGGTGTATTGAAATTCCGTCCGGCTGACACGATCCTCCACGGTCAAATCCTGCACCGGCTGCATGTACAAAGTGATGCCGGATATCTGAGCGAGCTTCGGCTGCAGGCGCGTAATCACATCGGTGGCGTTGATCTTGCGCACGGCCAGCGGCTTCAGGTTGATCAGAATGCGGCCGCTGTTGAGCGTGGTGTTGGTTCCATCCACGCCAATGAACGAGGAGAGGCTCTCTACCGCTGGGTCCTGGAGGAGCACCTGCGTGAGCTGCTGCTGCTCACGCGACATCTCGGTGAACGATACAGTTTGAGCGGCTTCAGAAATTCCCTGAATTACTCCCGTGTCTTGAATAGGAAAGAAGCCTTTTGGAATCTTGATGAAAAGCAGAATGGTCACGGCCAAAGTCGCAGCCGCCACCAGCAACGTCGCGGTTTGCCGCTCCAATACCCATTTCAAGGTCCTCTCGTAGAGGCCGATCACCCACCTCCAACCCTTTTCCGACACGCGGTAGAAGCGCCCCTGCTGGGCTTCCGAGGTGTGCTTCAGCAGTTTCGAACACATCATCGGCGTCAGCGTCAGTGAGACCACCGCCGACATCAGGATGGTGATGGAAAGCGTAACTGCGAACTCGCGGAACAGACGGCCGACGATGTCGCCCATGAACAGCAGTGGGATCAGAACCGCAACCAGCGAAACGGTGAGCGAGATAATCGTGAATCCGATTTGTTCGGCGCCCTTCAGCGCGGCCCGCAGCGGATGCTCCCCCTCTTCGATGTACCGCATGATGTTCTCGATCATCACGATGGCATCGTCCACCACGAAGCCGGTAGAAATGGTCAATGCCATCAAGGTCAGATTGTTCAGGCTGTAGCCCAGCAGATACATCACGCCGAACGTCCCTACCAGCGATAGCGGCACCGCGACGCTCGGAATAATCGTGGCCGACAGATTTCTCAGAAATAGAAAGATGACCATCACCACCAGGCCGATGGTCAACATCAGTTCGAACTCCACGTCGCTCACCGACGCGCGGATGGTAGTGGTCAGGTCGGTCAGGATCTTAACCTGGATGGATTCCGGCAACGTCGAGGTGAGCTGCGGAAGAAGTTTCGTGATGCTATCCACCACCGAGATGATGTTGGCGCCCGGCTGCCGTTGAATGTTGACGATTACCGCCGGCGTGCTGTTCATCCAAGCGGCTTCGTGGATGTCCTCCACGCTGTCAATTACGTCGGCCACCTTGGTTATCAGCACCGGTGCGCCGTTCTTATAAGCCACCACCAGATTGGCGTAATCGGAACTGGAAAGAAGCTGATCGTTGGCGCCAATTTGGTAGGACTGGCGCGGGCCATCGAAGTTGCCTTTGGCTTGATTGACATTAGCGGCGATGATGGCGCTCCGCATGTCCTCCATGTTGATGCCATAGGCCGCCAGTTGGGCGGGATTGGCCTGGATCCGCACCGCGGGCTTCTGGCCGCCGCTAATGCTCACCAGGCCAACGCCCGGCAGTTGCGAGATTTTCGGCGCCAGGCGCGTATCGGCGAGATCTTCTACCTTGGATAGCGGCAAGGTGCTGGACGAAAGCGCGAGCGTGAGAATCGGAGTATTGGCCGGATTGGTTTTGCTGTAAAGCGGCGGCGTGGGAAGGTCCGCGGGTAGATAAGTTCCCGAAGCGTTGATGGATTGTTGGACCTCCTGCTCGGCCACATCGATGTTCAGGCTTAAGTTGAACTCCAGCGTGATGACCGACATCCCTTCGGAGCTGATGGAAGTCATCTGCTGCAGGCCGGGGACCTGGCCGAATTGACGTTCCAGCGGCGCGGTAACCGACGAAGCCATGACGTCTGGATTCGCGCCCGGATAGGTGGTCGTCACCTGGATGGTCGGGTAATCCACCTCCGGCAATGCCGAAACGGGAAGCTCCTTGTATGCCACGGCTCCCGCCAGCAGAATGCCGACCATGAGCAGCGTAGTCGCCACCGGCCGCAAGATAAATGTGCGCGAAGGGCTCACGGGGACGGCTTTCCCGAGCCGAAAGCGCCTGCCAGATGCACCGTGACTTTGCTGCCTTCCAGCAGCTTGTCGACGCCCGTCAGGACGACGACGTCGCCCTCCACGACTCCGGAAGTGATCTCGGTGTTGTTGTCGTCGCTGGTGCCCACTTTGACTTGCCGCACGGTAACAGTGGAATCCGGTTTCACCACGTACACGTAGGTGTTGGACGAATTGCGCTGGACGGCGGAGGATGGCACCAGCACCACACCGCGCTTTTCCTGCTGCAGCAAGCGCGCGTTCACGAATTGATTGGGAAAGAGCTCATTGTGAGAATTGTTGAATGTGGCGCGCAGCTTGACGGTGCCGGTGGTTTGATCGATTTCGTTGTCGATGGTGGTGAGCGTGCCAGACGCGAGCTTGGTCTTCATCTCGCGATCAAAGGCGTCCACCGGCAGTTGTTGTCCCGCTCTCTGCTTGGCGTACACGATCGGCAATTGATCCTCGGCGATGGTGAAGATCACGCTGATAGGCTGAAGCTGAGTGATGACCAGCAACCCGGTGTTATCGCTGGTCTGGACGATGTTGCCAGGGTCCACCAGCCGCAAGCCGATGCGGCCCGTTATGGGCGCCGTGATGTGGCAATAAATCAGGTTTACTTTGACGCTCTGGATCAGACCCTGATCGTTTTTCACGATTCCTTCGTCCGACTTCACCGTGGCGATCTGAGTCGCCAGCTGCTGCTCGGGAATGGCGTTTTGCTTGATGAGCGTTTCATAACGCGCCTGATCGATCCGGGCGTTGTCCAGAGTCGCCTGGTCGCGGGCGAGCTGTCCTTCGTATTGCGTTAATTGGGCCTCATACGGGCGCGGATCGATCTCGGCAAGCGCGTCGCCCTTGTGCACGATGTCGCCCTCTTTGTAATGGATCTCCATCAGTTGGCCATTGACCTGAGTCTTTACGGTCACGGTGTAAATGGGCGTCACGGCGCCGAGCCCGGTGACATACACGCCAATATTGCCTTTCACCGCTTTTGCGGCATCCACCGGAGCTGCCGCGTTCGCGCCTTGTCCTTTTTGTCCACCCGCTTTCCCGGCGGCCGATCCTGAAGCGGGCGTTCTATTCGACCTGTAGTAGTAGCCTCCAGCGCCCAGCAACGCCAGCACGAGAATCCAAATCCAGAGACGATGTTTCCGCGGCGGGGGAGTGGTAGGGGGCCGTTGCTTTCCCGGCGTCTGAGGCCCCGGTAACGATGGCGCGATGGGTGTCATGGTTTCCGCGGGTACCGGGATGCTGGACGGTTGATCCATCGTTTTTCCATCTCCATCATGCGTGCGCGAACGGAAATCATGCGACTGCCGAAAGGCCCAGAGCCGCTATGCCGTTCGGCAGGGGAAGAAAAGGCGGCACTGTTGGCTGTCCCCTAGCTCCGAAGGGTGAGTATCATTCACGGCTCCGTCCGCGTCATAATCATGAGTGCTTCGATTCAAAAGGATCGCCCTTTGCGGCGCGCTGGCCGTTCTCGCCGCGTTGCCAGCCACTGCTCTCGATTCCAGCCGCAGGTTAACTCAATATCTCCAAAGAATCTGGCAAACCCGGCAAGGGCTGCCGCAGTCCAGTATTTTTGCGATTTATCAGACCAGGGACGGTTACCTGTGGCTGGGTACGGGCGACGGCTTGGTGCGCTTCGATGGTGTGCGGTTCACGTCGCCGGAAGACCTGGACGGTTTGGCGCTTCCGAAAATGTCCGTGCGCCAGTTGGCCGAGGATTCTCACGGCGGCCTTTGGATCGCCACTAGCGATGCGGGGTTATTCCGGATAGAGAACCGGACGGTAGCCAGGTTTTCCCGGCGCGACGGACTAGCTTCCGACCATGTGGCGTGCGTTTTTCCAGACCAGCGTGGCGAATTATGGGCGTGCACGGAAGACGGCCTTGCTCAGATCGTGGACGGGAAGATTCACCTGGTTGGAAGCGGCCCAGGGCTGGGAGGACATAGCGTCGCGGCGGCCGCGCAGAGGAAAGACGGGACAATTTGGGCGGGCGGCGATGGACCCCAACTGGGTGTTTGGAACGGTGCGCGGTTTACGAACTATTCGCTGGGGACGTTGCCGCGTTACGCACGAATACAGGCAATGCTTGCTGGTTCCGACGACGCATTGTGGATCGGAACCACGGCCGGCCTGATTCGTTTGCAGTACGGCCGGGAACAACGATTCACCAAAGCGGGCGGGTTGGCGAACGATTCGGTGCTTTCACTCGCCAAAGGCCGGAACGGCGAGATTTGGATTGGCACGGATGGCGGATTCAGCCGCTGGCGCAACGGCGAAATCGAAAGCTTTCTGCCCAAGAACGGTTTGTCGCAAAGCACCGCCGCGTCGCTGTATGAGGATCGCGAAGGCAGCCTGTGGGTGGGTACCAAACGCGGTCTGAATCAATTCGTGGATCGGCGGACGCTTCCATTTACCACCGCCGAAGGGCTTCCGAGCGACGATACCGGGCCAGTGTTTCAAGATACGCATGGAGTGATCTGGGTGGGCACGTTGGGCGCGGGCCTGGCACGCTTCGATGGCCATCGATCGAGCGTTCTGACGAAGCAGGAGGGGCTTTCGAGCAATTCAATCCTGGCGCTGGCGGGCGGCGCCAAGGGAACCGTGTGGGTGGGAACCGACGCTGGATTGAATCAAATCCGCAATGGCGCGATTTCCGAGATTCTGCCGGGTACGATTCGGAGTCTGTATCAGGACGGCGAAGGAACTTTATGGATCGGAACATCGAAAGGCGTCGCTGTTTTGCGCGCCGGCGGCATGCTGCGTTTTCGCCCGTCAGAGGCGGTGGTGTCTTTTGTGGAAACGGACGGGAAGATTCTGGCGGCGGTGGAAGGCCTGGGGATTAAGGCCTACGACGAGCGAACGCTGCGAGAATTCCCAGGCCTAAGTCTTGCAATTCGTGACGCCGACGCGTTGTATCGCGATCAGGATGGGCACGTGTGGATTGGCGGGATCGGCAGTGGATTGCACCTGCTGAATGCCCGGCAAGACGGCGGCAAACAGGTTGACTTGACAGTGAAAGACGGACTCTTCGATGACGAGATTTACGGAATCGCCGCCGACGATCAAGATCGCTTGTGGCTGGCGAGCAGCAAAGGAATTTTTTCCGTGAATCGTCGCGAGCTGCTGCAGTTCGCAGCCGGGCAAATTCGGATGGTGGCCAGCACGCCTTTTAGCCCGCTGGATGGATTGCAGACCGTGGAATGCAAGCCAGGCGTGCAGCCGGTGGCGTGGCGCATGCGGGACGGGCGGCTTTCGTTTTCCACCATCCGGGGTCTCATTGCGATCGACCCCGATCATACGCAACTGAAAATGGATCCGCCGCCGGTGGTAATCGAGAGCGTCGCTATCGATGGGCGCAGCCAAAGTCTGGCCAAAATGCGCGAACTGACTCCAGGTGACGAGAACCTGGAATTCCGCTATACCGCTCTGAGCCTGCGCGCTCCGCAACGCATCACTTTCCGTTACAAGCTGGAGGGTTTCGATCGGGATTGGGTGGATGCGGGCACGCGACGGCAGGCTTTCTATACCAATTTGCGGCCGGGAGATTACCGATTTCGTGTGATCGCGTGCAACGCCGATGGGACCTGCAACGAAGTGGGGACATCGCTCGCGTTTGTTTTGCCCGCCCGCTTCTATCAGCAGACCTGGTTTTATCTCGCGTGCGCGGGGTCGCTCGCGTTGCTGGCATGGCTGGCTTACGGCGTTCGCATCCAGCATATCGAACGGCAATTTGGGGCGATTCTTGCGGAGCGAAGCCGCATCGCGCGGGAGTTGCATGACACACTGCTGCAGGGATTTTCCGGCGTAACCATGGAAATGCAAGCCTTAGCCGGCCGGCTGCCCGATGCGCCGCGCGAAGCTTTGCGAGAGATCATCCACGACGCTGCCAATTGTCTGACCGAAGCGAGACGGTCGGTATCGGAACTCCGAAAGAATCGAGGACGCAGTCCGGGCCTGGCAGCGGAGCTAGCCGAGAGCGCCCGGCGGTTAACAATTCAGGGCGGCGCGCGCTTGAAGGTTTGCATTGAGAGGACGCCCCAAGAGTTGCCGGCCTACGTAGAATACAATCTGCTGCGAATCGCGCAAGAGGCCATCATCAACGCCGTAAAACACGCGGGCGCGCGAACCATCGAAGTCACGCTGCAGGTGCTGCCGGGCAGGCTGCGGATTGCGGTGGAAGACGATGGATCCGGCTTCGTCCCGCGAGATCTGGCGACGGATCACTTCGGGCTGGTGGGGATGAAGGAAAGAGCCAAAGAAATTGGAGCGGACTTGAGCGTGAGGAGCGAGCCGCAAATGGGAACGACCATCGTAGTGGATTTCCCGCTCCAGAATATGGGCGCCCAAACAAGAAGCGACGATGCGCTCCGGCGTGGCGGGCGGCAGAGCATTAAGGCGGAACTTTAAAATGGCGACCGTTGAGGTAGGATCTGTGATTCGTGTGTTGTGCGTGGACGATCATCCGATCGTGCGCAAAGGGATTGCATCGCTATTAGCCAATGAAAGCGACCTGATATTGGTCGCCGAGGCAGCCAGTGGGCGCGAGGCTGTGGACTTGCATCGCGCTTTGCAGCCTGACGTGACGTTGATGGATCTCAAGCTGCCCGATCTGGATGGGGTGAGCGCCACGAAGCTGATTCGGGAAGAATTCCCGCAGGCGCGCATCATTGCTCTGACGAGCTATGACGGCGATCAGGAGATTTACCGGGCGCTGGAAGCGGGAGCGCGCGGGTATCTGCTCAAAGAGATGGTTCACACCGATGTGTTACGCGCGATTCGCGTGGTGCATTCCGGAAAGCGGCTGATTCCGCCCGAGGTGGCGGAGCGGCTGAGCGAGTATTTTCCGCAGATCGTGCTGACGGAGCGCGAAGTACAGGTGCTTTCTTTCGTCGCGAGAGGGATGGCGAACAAAGATATCGCGTTCCGGTTGGGTACGGCGAGCGGAACGATCAAGATGCACGTGCAGAACATCTTGAGCAAACTGGGAGCGGCCGACCGCACGCATGCCGTGACTATTGCCCTGGAGCGCGGGATACTGCATTTGAACTGGTAGCACTTGCGCGCGGAGACCAAGAAGATTACGGCATCCGGATAATGTTTTCGCCGTAGACTTCCAGGATGGACCACACATTCGTGATGCGGAACAGATCGCGAACGCGCTGGCTGAGATTGATCAAGATGAGCGTGCAGCCGGAGGCCTTCGCGGAAACATACAGCCCTACGATTGTTCCCAGCCCCATGCTGTCCATCTGGGTGAGCTCGGTCAAGTCGAGGACGATTTTCTTGGATTGCGGGATCAGCCGCTTCACCTCGTCGCGCAGAATGCTGGTCAGCCCGGCGGTCAGTTTGCCGGTGCAGTGAACGATGGTTGCGTCGCCTTCGACGTAGGTACGTAGGCTCAAAAGAGGAGCCGCGGCATCGGCTGGACCTGCTGACATGGTGATACTCCTATGGCGAACCATTGTACCCGAGCCGGCCCGGGCGTCGCGTTACACTTGCGGGATAGTGGATCTGCGACCCTTGCTAACGATTGCGGCCTTGGATGTCGCGGCGGCCATGAGCCCTGGCCCGGCATTTCTGCTGGTGAGCCGCACGGCGGCCGGGTCCACGCGGCGCTCGGCATTGTTGACCGCCGGGGGAACCGCCAGTGCTTCGGTGATTTGGGCCGGCGCCGCTCTGCTCGGCTTGCAGGTGATTCTGGCCAAGGCTGCAGGACTTTATCATTTGCTGCAATTTATGGGCGGGTTGTACCTGTGTTTTGTCGGGCTGTCTATCTGGCGTGGAGCGAGCATGCCGCTGCCTGCGATGATGCCCGCTCAAGTGGTGGAGGGCAGTTCCTATTCGCGCGCGCTGTTGCTTGGGCTTTCGAATCCAAAGATCATTGTCTTTTTCGGCACCATCTTCACCACCGCGTTCGATCCGTCGGCTCCCGCGGCGTTCAAATGGGCGGCATTGCTGGTGGTGACGATCATCGAGACCACGTGGTATACGAGCGTCGCCACGCTGTTTGGCATATCACCCATTCAAAGAGCGTACCGGAAGATGAAGAAGGCCCTGGAACGAACATTCGGCGGTCTGATGTTTTTGTTCGGCGGACGGTTGACCTGGGCCAGCGTGCAGACGCCGTGACTTATTTTGTGGCTGCGGCGATCACGTCGTAAGGGCGCATCATTTCGTTGTCTTCGTGCTCCAGCACGTGGCAGTGCCAGACGTACCGGCCGAGATAGCCTTCGAAGCGAACGATGATGCGCGTGACCATCTTGGGATCGGCCCGCACGGTATCTTTCCATCCGGCTTCCTCGGGCGAAGGCGGAGTAACCGGGCCCGTGTAGCGTACTTCGCCGTTGGCCTGGTAGAAGAAGGGCTCAAAGCGGCGGCGATCGAGAATCTGAAAGCGAACCATGTGCAGGTGGATGGGATGCGAATCGTCGGTGGTATTGATGAAGCTCCAGATCTCGATGCTATCGAGAACCGGATTCTCGGTCACGGGCATGTGCCAGGGCGTGTCGTTCAGCAGCATGGACATGGACTCGCCCTTCATCGTCGCCCTTTCGATTAATGCCAGCGGACGCGTTTTGACGGCGGCGGATTCCAGCATCTTCGGCACGGGACGTAGCGCGGCGGGTAAGGAACTCTTGTCCGGAGACTTCGTGGTTCGCGCTACGCGGAACTGCATCACCAGGAACGAATCGTTTTCCAGAACGATTTGCTCGCCCGCGTGGCCGGTGAAATCGACGATGAGATCGGAGCGTTCACCCGGCGCAAGAATGGACCGATCCAGCGGAACAGGCGCAGGCAAAAGTCCCTGGTCGGTTCCGATCTGGTGGAGGGGTTGTCCGTTGGAAAGGGACAAATGCAGAAAGCGGCCATTGGAGGCATTCAAGACCCGGAAACGATACTTACGCGGCTCCACAGTGAGGAATGGAAAAGCTTTTCCGTTCACCACCATCACGTCGCCGAAGACTTCAGGGACCCAGGGATGGGCGGGGTCACCGGAGACAGGATAGTCGAGTTGGCCGTCTTCCTTCAGCAGGCGATCGTAAATCACGAGCGGGACTTCAAACTGGCCCCGGGGAAGATTGAGTGCGTCTTCGAAATCGTCGCGAATGAGAAAAAGCCCGAACATACCGGCATAAATGTTTAGCCGGTTGATGCCCATGGTGTGGTCGTGATACCAAAGCGCGGCGGCGTCCTGGCCGTTGGGATAGAAGTAGGTCCGCGATTTTCCCGGAACATACCAATCCTCGGGATATCCGTCGCTCTCGGGCGGAGCTTTTGAGCCGTGGATATGAACCACGCCGCGGACTTCGGGCTTAGCGGTGTCGGCGCCGTGAAGGGTGTGATCGATCGGAAGGAAATGGCTGCCCGGCAATTCATTAGGCCATTCGATCAGCAGTGGTTGGCCGCTGCGTGTCTCAAAAGTAGGACCCGGCGATGAAGAGCCGTAACACCACAAGCGAGCCGGCGGAAGATCGCGATGCAATTTGTACTCAACTTGCCGCATGGGAACGCGGAAGTAGGGGACCTTGGCGGAAGAATATTGCGGCGCGGGGTGGAGCCCGATGGGCTTCGCAATCTCCGGGATAGGGAGAGGATCGACAAACTTGGTGAGAGAGTTCGGATTCAGGGCGGGAGCAGCGGCCGCGCGACTTGCGAGTGCCGTCAGATAGGCTGCGTGTCGAACGAAGGTCCGGCGGGTCATTGCTAATTATCCGCGCGCCGGAGAATAGACCGGCGCGCGGTTGTTGGCCGAAGTCTTACCGCGTGCCGCTAGTCAGATTAAAGGAGTGCGGACGCAGGGCCGCCTGGCGCGAGGCGGACTGTGCGGGATTCAGCGGTTGGCCACTTGATTCCGACAAGGTGAATGACGCCGTATTGGGCGCCGCGTCGAAATTGAACATATTGTCCAAGGGGCCGGCGATCGCATCGAAGGAGCCCGGGATTCTCTCGCCGTTGAGCCAGTTGTCTTCGACGAAACGGAGGATGGAGCTTTGATCGGTGATGGTGTGATCGACGAAGTTCGATTTGGCATAGGGTGAGATCACGAGCAGGGGAAGGCGCGGGCCATAACCGCAGCGGCCTTGGGCATGGCCGGTACCGGCGACGCCGGGAAGAGCGCCGGTTCCGCTTCCGCATGCGCCGTTTCCAGTGATCATATCGGCGGCGGTTGTGGATTGATTTACGAGTGGCGGCATCTGATGGTCGTACCAGCCGTCCGAATCGTCATACGCGATCACCACGGCCGTGGACGACCAAGCGGGCTGGCTTTGCAGAAAATTGATCACGTGAACGATGAACTGCTGTTCGTCGATGGGATCGGAGTATCCAGCGTGTCCATCCTGGAATCCTGGAGCCTTCAAGTAGCTAACCGCTGGGAAGTTGTTGTTGCTCACCGCGGTGTAGAAGTCGTTGATGTCGTATTGATGGTTGGCGGCGTCGCCCGCTTGGCCGATCATCGCCACCGAAGTGGGGCGCGCGTGAGTCGGGTTCGCCGTGGATTTGTAATATTGGAACGGCTGGTGATGCGGAATATAGTCGGCTTTCTTCGTGTTGGTGATCAATGACGTGGTGCTACGCGAACAACCGGTGGATCCGTTGGGATTGGTCGCGGTGAGATCGAAGCCGCCTTCGAAGAATCCCCAGCTCACACCAGCGGCGTTGAGAAGATCGCCGACGTTCTTTCCGCTCATACTGAATGTTTCGCCGGTGGTGGTGGAACAAACGTCACCAGCCGGATCGGCGTCGCTGATATCGGTCATGCCTCCCAAACCGTCCTCGATCAACGAGCCCGTTCCGTTTGAATTGTTGATAGCTCCGTCGAGCTGGCCGGAGATCAGATTCAGGGCTCCATCGGTGGACGGGCCAAAGTTTGTGCCGTACGAATTGTCGCTCATGGCGTAATGCTGCGCATAATTCCACAACGCTGTTAGGGTGTTGCCGTCGTAGTACGCCATCACAATACCGGTGGTGGAAGCCTGCGGGATACCACTTGGAGGCGGGCCAGGAGTGCCCGTTGCCATCGGAAACAGATCCACCAGACCGGCGTGGTAGGCGATCTGTTCAGCGGTGTAATCGTGATCCTGATCGGTAGTGGCGGCCTCCGATCGATCCAGGCGGAAGGGCGCTGTTGCGCCGGTGCCATTGGCTGAATTGATTACGGTTTGGTTGCTGTTGAGGAACGCCGGACCAAAGCCGTTGACGCTCGGTGTGTTGGGGAAGGCGTAGAACGCTGGCTCGCCTTCCGGGTTGGCGGCAAATGGGTACGTGCCGAAGTAATGGTCGAATGACACATTTTCCTGGAAGATTACCACCAGGTGCTGAATCGGTGAGGCCGCGCCCGCGGTGGGTGCAGGTGTTTGCGCAGGGGCCACTCCAAGACCAATCAGAATCCCGGCAATCAAAGCTTCGCCGAGGAAAGTTAACACACGTATTCTCATATTTTCCTTTCCTTCTCTCTGTTTGAAGTCTTCCTCGAGCTGCTTTGAGGTTGAACGCCTGAGTATAAGCGCTCAATGTGAACGTCGAATGAACGGTCAGTGAAAGGCTTGTAAGAGGTTCGTTTCAAATCGGTGATAGCGCCGCAGGCCGATTGCGACGCCTTGCGCTGGCCGATAGACTCGCGATATCCTGCCGTTGTCCGGAGGTGATCATGAAAAGCAGGCTCATGAAGACAATGTTGGCGCGAGCCGTGTCGTTCGCTTCTCTCGTGTTCGGCTTGGCTCTGGGCGCGCTGCCCATCCTGGCCCATCATTCTTTTGCCGCCGAGTATGACGACACCAAGCCAGTGAAGGTGTCGGGCGTGGTGACGAAGGTGGAGTGGATGAATCCGCACATCTGGTTCTATGTCGACGAGAAGAACCCGGATGGCACCACGCATCACTGGGCCTTTTCCGGAGGCGCGCCGGGCCAGCTCATGCGGCGCGGTATCAGTAAGGATGTTATCCAGCCCGGGATGATGATCAACGTCGAAGGTTTTCGAGCCAAAGACGGATCGGACAACGCCAACGGAACCAAGGTGACATTCCCCGACGGCCGGCAAGTGTTCACCACCAGCGGAGAGCCGGGCCAGAAGAACTGACGCCTGGGAGGACCCATGATGAAAACAACATCTGCGGAACGGATCGGACGGCGCATGGCGTTCGGCGCGCTGCTGGCCGGACTGATCCTATCGCCCGCGCGTTTGCAACCGCAAAGCGCAAAGGCTACTGGCGGCACGAAGGGATTGCCACGTACTGCCGACGGGAAGCCGGATTTCAGCGGAATTTATGAATGGCCGAAGTCGAGCGAAGGCGAGCGCTGCAAATGTTCCGCCACGGTTTTCGACCGCAACAAGTTTGCTCCGTTCAAGCCCGGAGGAATGCCGTTCTTTGAGCCGCCCACCGGCGATCCCCGCCACGATGAACCGCGCGAGTTTTGCATGCCGGCCGGTTTTCCATCGGGGATGCTGTCGGCCAATGCGGTGCAATTTGTGCAGAACAAGAACTATCTGGTGATCGTGCACGAGTTCCAACGAATGACGCGCATCATCCCGCTGGACGGGCGTCCGCACCGCACAGGAATCGAGGCGACGTACTTAGGCGATCCGGTGGGGCATTGGGAAGGCGACACGCTGGTGGTGGAAAGCACGAACTTCAAGCGCTGGGGGCTGGACGATTATTACTATTCGGACAAAAATCAGTACCGTATGCACAGCGATGCGCTACGCACGGTGGAGCACATTAGCTGGCAAGATGGCAAGACGCTTTCTTATAAGCTCACCATCGACGATCCGAAAGTTTTCACCGCGCCGTGGACGCAGGACTTCACCATGGCCTTGCATCCGGATTGGGACGCCGCCGGGCTATATGAATACGTCTGCGAAGAAAACAATCGCTGTCCGGGTGGGAAGTGCAAGGGCGAATAGCGATCTCACGGAACACACATTTTTCATCAGGAGCAATCAATGAAGACCCGTAAGCTGGGAGGGTCAGGCCTGGAAGTCTCTCCCATCTGCCTGGGCGGCAACGTCTTTGGCTGGACCGCGGATGAGCCTGCATCGTTCGCTATCCTGGACGCATTTGTGGGCGCAGGGTTCAATTTCGTGGATACTGCCGACGTGTATTCGCGCTGGGTTCCCGGCCACAAAGGCGGCGAGTCCGAGACTGTGCTCGGCAATTGGTTCAAGCGCAGCGGCAAACGGAAAAAAGTGATTCTGGCCACCAAGGTGGGCATCGAACTGGCGCCCGATAAGAAGGGGCTTTCGAAATCGTATATTCTCCGCGAGGTGGAGGACTCGCTGCAGCGACTGCAAACCGATTACATCGACCTCTATCAATCACACATCGACGACGGGAACGTGCCTTTGGAGGAAACGCTAGGTGCTTACGATCAATTGATCAAGCAGGGCAAGATTCGTGCAATCGGTGCCTCGAACTATAGGGCGGAGCGGCTGGCCGAGGCGCTGAAAATCAGTAAGCAACAGGGATTGCCGCGGTATGAGTGTTTGCAGCCGCATTATAATCTCTACGAACGCGCGGCATACGAACAAGACCTGGAGCCGCTCTGTTTACAAGAAGGCATCGGCGTGATTCCGTACTTCGCGCTGGCCAGCGGATTTCTCACCGGCAAGTACCGGTCGGAGAGCGATTTCTCCAAAGGGCCGCGCGGGCAGATGGTGAAGAAGTATCTGGACGATCGTGGGCGACGAATTCTGGCCGCATTGGATGAGGTGGCGGCGAAGCTCCATTCCACGCCGGGCAAGGTTGCCATCGCGTGGCTGATAGCCCGGCCCAGCATCACGGCTCCCATCGCGAGCGCGACGAACGTCGAGCAGTTGAAGGATCTGGTGGATGCCGCGAGTCTTCAACTGGATACGGATTCGATCAAAACCTTGAACGAAGCCAGCGCTTACTGATTCGGGCATCGAACCATGTCTCCGCCCGAGTTGAGATTCGCCTTTGAGGTAGCCGCCGATGTCCGTCCGGCGCTCGATTTCGGACAGACACAGGCTGGCCATCGGCGGGTGGTTGCGATTGCAGGCGGGCGGGTTTCGGGGCCCAGACTACAAGGGCGGGTCTTGCCTGGCGGTGGGGATTGGCAGATCCTGCGTCCGGATGGCACGGCCGACCTGGATGCGCGATATACCATTCAGACCGATGACGGCGCGTTGATCTATGTAGTGAATCGCGGCGTGCGGCACGGGCCGCCGGAAGTCTTGCAGCGCCTCAACCAGGGCGAGCACGTGGAACCGGGATCGTACTATTTCCGTTCGGTGGCAACATTTGAAACCAGCGCAGCGGAATGCGGCTGGCTGACACGCACCATCCTGCTGGGCGTCGGTGAACGCTATCCGGACAAAGTAGTGCTCAGATTCTGGGAAGTCGCTTGACGCGCAGCGCTCTTGTCACGGGAGCCGGCAGCGGGATCGGTCGCGCGGTGAGCTTGGCTTTCAATGCAGCCGGATACTCGGTAGTCCTGGCCGGACGGCGCGCCTCCGAACTGGGGCGAACCGCCGCGATGGCGGGGCGTGCCGATGCGCCGATGCTGGTGGTCCCAACCGATATCACCCGGCCAGACGCGGTGGCGGCGCTGTTCGATCGAGCGAAGGAAGTTTTTGGACGTCTGGATGTCCTCTTCAACAATGCCGGGACGAGCGCGCCCGCCATTCCGATGGAAGATCTCAGCTTTGAGCAGTGGAGCGCCGTGGTGGCTGTCAACCTGACCGGTGCGTTTCTTTGCGCGCAGCATGCGATCCGGCTGATGAAGTCGCAGCAGCCGCGCGGCGGGCGCATCATCAACAACGGATCCATTTCGGCGCATTCGCCACGACCCAATTCCGCACCTTATGCCGCCACCAAGCATGCCATCACGGGACTGACCAAAAGCATTTCACTCGATGGCCGAAAGTACGACATCGCGTGCGGTCAGATCGATATCGGCAACGCGGCCACGGAGATGACCGAGCGCATGACAGCGGGCGTCCTGCAGGCCGATGGAACCAAGGCGCCCGAGCCGCGCATGCACGTGAAACTCGTTGCCGAAGCGGTCCTTTATATGGCGAATCTGCCACTGGAGGCGAACGTGCAATTCATGACGGTGATGGCGACGAAGATGCCGTTTGTGGGACGGGGGTAATCGTGGCAACTTACGCCGAGTACCTCCACAACAGCGTAACGCCGCCAGCGACCCTTTGGCATTACACAACGCACCCTGGCCTGCTCGGCATTATTCAAGGGAAGTCGCTGTGGGCGACGAAGATCCATTACTTGAACGACTCATCAGAGTTTTCGTACGCATTGGGTTTGGTTGGCAAGATTTTGGAGAAACGAATTGGGGTTGAACAGTCTGATCGAGGGCGCCTTGAGGCGTTCCGCAACTCGATACCCAATATAGAGACGATAAATGTCTGCGTGGCTTCATTTAGAGAACTTCCCGATGATCTGAGCCAATGGCGCGCGTACTCTGGCCCGGCTGGTGGCCATGCCATTGGCTTCAACTCAGAGTATTTGCGTGCAACCGCACGCGCGGAGGGGTTTTTTCTCACCAGGTGTAGGTACGTCGAGGCAGAGCAACGTCAGTTGATCAATCATCTGATTGATTGGTGCCTGTCGGAACAGCATACTGATCCGGATATCGCGTTGAAGTGCTGGTATTTCCCTGCGCGGCTCGCAAGGCTGGCTCCCGTACTGAAAGATTCCTCGTTTGAAGGAGAGCGGGAGTGGAGGCTGATCTCCCAACCGAGAATGGTCACCGAGATGTGTTTCAGGGAGGGAAAATCGATGCTGGTACCGTACACGAAGTTTGAATTAAAGGGCGATACGAACTCTTACCTCACATCGATAACGGTTGGACCCTCGCCCAACCTGAGTTTGTCGAAAGCGTCGATAGTAATGTTCTTGCGCCACCACGACGTTCAAGAACCCGAAAAGAAGGTGATCGAATCAAAGATTCCTTACCGAAACTGGTAGCTCCTCAACAAGGCGATGTGGACCCTAATTGTCCGGCGAAAACGCCCGGCGAAGAACCTCAGCCAGCGCTGTCCGGTCGGTTGGAGTTAGTTCACCGAGGCGGCGCACGATCTCATCTTTAGCCAGCACCGTGAGCTTGTGAACTCGGATCGTCGAAGCTACGTTTAGACCAGCCTCTCGCCACTGGCGAAGGGCGACGTCGAAGTCCGTATCTCTAGGCTGAGAAGTGACCGGTGCCGCGATGAAGTCATCGTCTCCCGCATCGAGGAGAACTACCGCCGGTCGCACCTTGCCGCCTGGCATCTGGTGAAAGTCGATCCGAATCAGAACGACTTCACCCGGCCGCAGGGTCATGGATCAGTTGTTCGTAAACGGAGTCGTTGGCAGCGTACGCGGATTCGAACCGGCGCCGTCCTGCCTCACGCCACCCATTTTCTTCTTCCGATTCACCCCACGCCAACACAACAGCGACCTTTTCTCCGGGAGGGACCTGCGATGCGATGTCGGGTGGAACCGCAATTTGACCGTTAGGTGCGATCTCTCCGCGAAAGTCGGCAGTCTTCATCCTGTCCTGTCCTCACATTTATCATCTCACGTGCGAGCGACAGGAGTAAGGGATACGGCCCGTTCGAATGATATATCAGAGGCACTCTCCGTCCGGCTCCGCTCGCTGCCTTTCCTCAAAAACTCAACGGAATCTGAGAGATCAGAAACTTGACACCACAGTTCGCCGCCTGTCATACTGCCTTTGCAATGGGCGCACAAGCCGTAACAGGTACAGCTACGTCCGTGTCGGATGCGGCATGGAAGGCGATTGAAGGCGGGTACGATTTGCAAGTTCACGTCGCACCCGACGTGATTGAGCGTCGCATTGACGACATCGATCTGGCGCACGAATTCTTGAAGCGCGGGCTCAAGGGATTCGTTCTGAAGTCGCACTATTTTCCCACCGCGGAGCGCGCCAAGGTCGTGTCCAAGGCCGTGCCCGGCATACAGGCTTTCGGCGCCATCACGCTGAATCACAGCGTTGGCGGATTGAATCCCGTAGCGGTTGAACTATCCGGCCGCTCCGGCGCGAAAATGGTTTGGATGCCCACCGTAGACGCAGCGAACGAAACCGCGGGCCGCGTGGATGGGCCCAATACCAAGCTGCCGTTCTGGGCGAAGATCCAGCGCGAGTTGGCAGCTACAGGAATCGCGCCGCCGCCCCTGACGGTGCTGGACGACAAGGGCAATTTGAACGAAGCAGCGCGCCGCTGTCTGGAATTGATCGGCAATCACAATATGATCATGGCCACCGGGCATCTGGGGCGCAAAGAGATTTTCGCTCTGGTGCGTGGCGCGCGCGAGATGAAGCTGAAACGCGTGTTAGTGACGCACGCTGAGTTCCCCTCCCAGAGTTTGACGGCCGACGAGCAGGCTGAACTGGCGAAGGAAGGCGCGCTGATCGAGCATTGCTTCACCACCATGCACACGGGCAAAGCCCCCTGGGACGAAGTGATGGTGAGCATCCGCAAAGCAGGTCCCCAGCATTGTGTTCTTTCCACCGATCTGGGCCAGACCATCAATCCGCCGGTGTCCGACGGCTTCGCGATGTTCGCCCAGACTCTCATGGACGGCGGATTCTCGGCCGCCGATATCAAGCGCATGGCTGTGACCAATCCCAGCGCGCTCGTGAACTGAAGGGTTCGATCTCATATGGATTCCCAAAAAAGCGTTCTGGTAGTGAGCGCCCACGCGGCCGATTTCGTGTGGCGCGCGGGCGGGGCAATCGCGTTATACGCGCAGAAGGGGTACCGCGTGCGGATCTTGTGCTTGTCGTTCGGCGAGCGTGGCGAATCCGAGCGATTGTGGAAGAAAGAGGGCATGACGGTGGAGTGCGTGAAGCAGGAGCGGCAGAAAGAGTCTGAGCGCGCAGCAGGAATTTTGGGCGCTGAGATCCGTTTCTTCGATTCCGGCGATTATCCCATCAAGGCTTCCGAAGAGACCATTCACGCAATGGTGGTGGAGTATCGCAAGCTGCAGCCTGAAGTGATTCTGACGCACTCCTACGAAGATCCCTATAACCCCGACCATCCGTACGCCAACATGCTGACTCTGCAAACTCGCGTGTATGCTCAGGCAGCGGGTTATCCTGCGGAAGGCAAGCAACTAGGCGCACCGCCCGTTTTCATCTTTGAGCCGCACCAGCCCGAACAGTGCGAGTTCAAGCCGCAGGTGTTGCTGGACATCACGCCGGTGTACGAGATCAAAGAGAAAGCCATGGAGTCGATGGAAGCGCAGGAGCACCTGTGGAACTACTATCGCGACCTGGCGAAGCGCCGCGGCACGCAGGCGGTGCGTAATTCGGGCAAAAAGGGAATCAAGTACGCCGAGGCCTATCAGCGCGTTTATCCGCAGGTGGCCAGCGAATTTTCCTGAGGACCATAAGGAATGCCCCACAAGATTTTCCGCAACATCCCGCGTCCCGATGCGCAGGCCGTCAAGCTGCTCGGTGAGTTGGGTGTCGCGACGATCCATGAAGCGCAAGGCCGCACGGGTGCGATGCTGCCGCATATGCGTCCGATGTACCCCACTGCACGGGTCTCGGGTCCGGCGGTCACGGTCTTATGCCATCCCGGCGATAATTTGATGATTCACGCCTCTGTCGAGGTCTGTAAGCCCGGCGATGTCTTGGTGGTGGTGACAACGTCGGAATCGACGGACGGCATGTTCGGCGACTTGCTTGGCACTTCCTGCCAGGCGCACGGAGTGGCTGGTTTGGTTATCGACGCGGGTGTTCGCGATACGGCCGATCTCACCGAGATGAAGTTTCCGGTATGGGCCAAGGCGGTTTCCCCGCAAGGTACAGTGAAAGCAAGTCCCGGTTCAGTAAACGTTCCGGTGGTGTGCGCCGGTGTGATAGTAAATCCGGGCGACGTGATCATAGGCGATGCCGACGGCGTCGTAGTGGTCCCGCGTGCCGAGGCTGCCGATGTGGCCAAGGCAGGCCAGCAACGGATCGCCAAGGAAGTGAAGACCCGCGAGCGTCTAGCCAAAGGCGAGTTGGGTGTCGATTTTTATGGTCTCCGCGCCAAGTTGAAGGAACTCGGAGTTGAGTATGTGGAAGAACTCGCCGAGGAACCCTCCGCGAACGGACGGATTGTAGTAAAGGGGTAACACAATGGGAGAAATCGTATTTGCAGCGGCGACGGTTCATGCGCCGCAGCTCTTCACCTATCCGCCGAGCGAGGACAAAGCGCAGCTGGACGCCGACATCGCCGCGATGCGCGAACTCGGCAAGAACTTGGATGAGATCAAGCCCGATGCGGTGATGGTGATCGGCAGCGACCACCTGGAAACATTTTTCCTTTCCGCCGTGCCTACATTCGCCATCGTGGGAGGCGCGAAATCGAAAGCTGCTTTCGCCCGCAAGAGCTACGCGCTGCCGATTCACGGCTTCACCGAGGAATTGGTTACCGACCTGGTGAACGATGGCTTCGATATGACCTATTCGCAGGATGCCGAACTGGGCCATGCGTTCGCCGCAGTCTACGAATGGGTGATCGAAGGCCGCTCGGTGCCGGTGATTCCGGTTTTCGTAAATACGTACCTTCCGCCGCTGCCGACGGCCCGCCGCTGCGCGCAACTCGGCGCGGCCATTCGCGACGCCATCCTGAAATCGCCCTATAGAATTGCAATCGTCGCGAGCGGCGGCATGTCGCACTATCCCGGCGCATGGAAGTACCCGCAACCCGCGTTTGATTTCGACTGGTGGGCCATCGCCCATATGGAGCGCGGAAACAACAATGCGCTGCTGGAACTAAACAACGAGCAATTGGACGAAGTGGGCAATACGGAGATGTTGCCCTGGATGATTCTGTTCGGCGCCATCGGCCAGCAGCCGGGCGAACTGATCACTTATCAGCCCACCTGGCATCACGGCCATGCAGTGATGCGCTTCATCCCCAACAGGAAGGGTACTCCTACCACTCCGGAACCAGCCGCCAAGTTTGGTTTTGGAAGCGCGGAAGGCTATCAATTCTACCGGCATCCGGATCCGGCGGTTTATCCGTTGAATAAGCTGCTGTACGATCTGCGCTTCAGTCAGCAACTGCGCCGACGGTTGTTTGAGAACACGCCGTTGTTGGCCGCCGAGTACGGACTGACACCGGAGCAGGCGGTTGTGCTTGAGACCATGAAGGACGAAAGCATCGACGCCGTGCGATCTCTGAAACCGCATCCGTTGGTGGATGCGGGCGCGCATCCTCTTGGCATGTGGATGTCGATCATTACGGTTCAAGCCGAGCAGCGCCGCATGCGCGCGGAACAAGCGCAAGCCACGGCAACGAAGTAGTTTCTCATGGCGACCGCGATAGCACCGCCGGCCACAACCACCGCGACGCGCGTGAAGTGGCTGCCTCTGTTGGTTGCGATCGCCATCGGCCTGGCGCTCTATTTCATGCCCGCGCAGCATGGCTTAACGCGCGCCGGGCAAACCGCGCTCGCCATCACCGCCTTCACCATCGTCCTTTGGGCGTGCGGCGTCATGAACAACGGCGTGGCGTCTGTGCTGATGATGGCGCTGCTGATCCCGGCCGGAGCCAAACCGGCGCTGGCACTGAGCGGATTTTCCAGTGGATCGTGGTGGATTCTGCTGGCGGTGCTTTACTACGGGTTTGCGATGCAGAAAACCGGACTCGCGGCACGTACTTCCTACTACATTCTGTCTTTGTTTCCGGCATCGTATTCCGGTATACTCGCCGCGTTCTTCGTCATCGGCACGGTGCTCTCGCTTGGGATTCCTTCCATGACCGTCCGTACGGCGATTATGGTTCCGATCGCCTGGGCGCTGGTGAAGTCGCTCGATTTGAAGCCACGCAGCAAAGGTTCGGCGCTGATCATGCTGACCACGGTGGAGATGGCCGTGGTGCCTGGACTCGGACTGCTGTACGGTTCTCTGGATGGCCCTGTCGTCGCGTCGGTATTCGAGTTAAAGCATCTCCCCCTCAGCTATCTGGCTTACGCACGCGTGCTGTATCTGCCGGTGCTGGTGCTGTGCGCCCTCATCCTCTTCGGCAATCAATGGATGCTGAAACCCGAAAAGGCGCTGGACACGTCGGCCGAATTCGTGCGTAGCAAGTTGCGTGCCCTGGGATCGTTCAAACGCGATGAAATGATCACGGCGTTTATCGTGGTCTGTTCCATCGTGTTTTGGTCCACCGATCGCTGGCACCATTTGCCCAGTTTCTTCATCGGAATGGTCGGGCTCTCGATCTTCGCGCTGGCGGGTATCGTTGGGAATGCGGACATCGCTGGCGGCATTTCCTGGACCTTGTTGCTGTTCATGGGCGGCATTTTCAGCCTGCAAAACGTCCTCACCGAATACAAACTCACCGATTGGCTGGCCGGCTACTTCGTCCCCATCACGCAGCATCTGACATTCAGCCCGGTGGTTTTGCTGCTCGCGGTTGGGATCGCAACGCTTGCGGTGCGCTTCCTCGATCCGAGCGGCTTCATCGCCATCGTCGTCCTCTTCGTTCCCATTGTCGATACCACCACCCTGGCCGGCATTCCGCCGCTAGTCCTCACCGCCGCGCTGCTGATTCCGTCCGTGCCGTTTTGGGCCACCTATCAAAACATCTGGGTCGCCATGGGCGAAGGCATCACCGAAGGCCTGGCTTTCAGCGGCGCTGAGCGCGTGCGTCTGGCGAATATGTACGCCGTCTTCGCCCTTCTCACTGTCGCCGCGTCCGTCGGATATTGGAAGCTCATCGGGGCGCTGTGATGCGAATAGGATTCGTTGGTTTCGGGGAAGCTGCGTATCATATTGCGAAGGGCCTGCGCCAACCGGGAATCGATTCGATTACGGCCTTCGATATCAACAGGCAATCGGCGGGCGTAGGGCAAAAGATCCAAGATCGCGCCCGCGACGCGAATGCACGCTTGGTTGATACGAATCAGGAACTCGCCGAAGCGTGCGACGTCATGATGTCCGCCGTGACGGCCAATCAGGCCATGAATGCCGCCGATCAGAACGCACCATATTTGACGGCCGACCATCTCTACGCCGACCTGAATTCGGTCTCGCCGGGACTGAAGCAATCCATCGCGAAAGTGATCGAAGCCTCAGGCGCTCGCTTCGCCGAGATTGCGATGATGGCTCCGGTTCCGCCTTACGGCCACAAAGTTCCCATGCTTGCGGGCGGCGATGGCGCACAGGCGTTCGTCGATCGGCTTGCGCCGTTTGGAATCTCGGCTGAAATCGTTTCTCGTGAAGTGGGCACGGCGGCGGCAACCAAAATGTTCCGCAGCATTATCGTGAAAGGTCTGGAAGCGTTGCTCACGGAGTGCGTGCTCGGCGCCAGCCGCTACGACGCCGATGAGCGTGTCTTTGCATCGCTTGCTGAAAGCTTTCCCGGCATCAACTGGAAAGAGCTCGCCGACTATATGGTTGGCCGCGTGGTAGTGCACGGAGCGCGCCGAGCCCGCGAGATGGAAGAAGTGGCAGCCACGCTACGCGAGATCGATATTGAACCCATCATGGCCGAAGCCATTGTGCGCCGCATGGATTGGAGCGTGGAAGCCGGCTTGCAACAGATCTTCCACGGAGAAGCCCCCAAGAATTATCGCCAGGTTGTAGAAGCAGCCACCAAAAAGCCGGTGGGTGCAGACTGAAGCTGTCCCGGCTCCTTCTCATCGTTGCCGTTCTCTCCGCGTGCGCCGGTCTATGCTCCGCCGTCGATCTGAAGCCTGAAACCATTGAAGCCTTCGACGGTTACATTGCCAGCACCGACGCAAGAATGCAGGCCCGCTGGAGCGGCGAGCATTTCCTCTGGTTTGACGACTCCCCCGATATCCGAGCGAGCCTGCTCGCGGGCGCGATAGTGGCGCAGCCGATCCAAGGTAATGGCATTGTGACGCTCCCGGGCGGTCTCATTCAAGACTGGATCGGAGCGGTCTTTGTTCCCCAAACCACGCTCAAAGAGACGCTCCAGATTGTTCAGGACTATCCCCAGCACACTCAGATATACAAGCCCGACGTTGCCGAGGTGAAGGTGTTGTCGCATACCGGCAATGATTTTATGATTCGCACGCGCGTGGTGAAATCGAAATTCTTCATCTCCGACGTGCTCGATATCGACAACCAGATTCACTTCGTTCCGCTCGACCCGAAGCGAGTCTATAGCCGGTCGGCGAGCCAGCGAGTAGTCGAAATCAGCAACTCGGGAAAGCAGAACGAGCGCGAACTGCCCGTTGGCCACGATCGTGGGCTGATGTGGCGCATCAACGGCTATTGGTTTTTCGCAGAGAGCGATGGCGGCGTCTTCATCACTTGTGAATCCATCACGCTGACGCGCGAGATACCCTTCTTGATGGCCAAGCTGCTGGGCCCAATCGTGCATGAACTTCCGGCGGAGGCGCTGAAAACCAGCTTGGAACAGACCCGGAAAGCGATTGTCAGTCAGCCGCGGCTGACGGCTCCGTGACGGTTTACGCTTCTGCGGGCGAAGCTTGCGGCGCTTGCGGGCTGATCTCCGGGGCTGGAAGCTCGATGGAAAACTGCTTGCGCGAATAGGTCTTCCCTTGCGTCTTGCGCGCGCGGAAGTAGGGCTCCAGACGTTCGAGTGCCCGTTGCATGCTGCTGACCACGTGCTCGCGCATGGCCGCCGCCGACGCATCGCGATCCATTCCCACCAGCACTTCCATCAGGTCCTGATGGCGGCGCGACGGTGTGCCGTTGAACGCTCTTCCAACGCAGAGCCAGGTGGACGATAACGCGCGCGTTCTCTCGATGGCGTCGCACAGCGCCGGACAACGGGTGCATTCCGAGATACGGCGATGCAGCTTCTCGTGGAGATTCAGATAATAGAAGCGATTGGTCTCGGGCTGGGAGCGCATGGCATCCACGCGCAGGCCCAGCTTCAGCAACTCGGAGCGCTCCTCGGGAGTGGCCATCTCGGTGAATAGCCGCGCTGCTTCTACCTCCAGCGCTTCCCGCACCAGATAATGTCCGCGCACGTCTTCGCGGCTGGGAATGCGCACGCGGGTGCCGGCGCGAGGCCGGCTTTCCAGCAGGCCTTCGAACTCCAGCCGGAGAAATGCTTCAGAAACGGGCAGGAAACTCATGCCCAGCTCGGCCGCTATTTTGCGACGGGAGATCACTTGGCCGATGGCTACTTCGCCACGGAGAATTCGCTCGCGAATGATGACATAGGCTTCACCGGCGAGGTCCGAGGCCCCGGAAGAGCGGTCTTTCATAAGTCCCCAATATTCAAGTCCGCAGGATGTTAAATCCTTTTCATGCTAACACAAGGCAGCCGGGTCCAGTACACTGGGCCATTATGAAAAACAAGCGCAGCCGCGAATGGTTTCAAGCGCCCGACTATTATGGCTTCGGGCGGCGGGCTTGGCTGCGGTCCGAAGGCTTTCCGGCCGACGTGTTCGATGGCAAGCCGGTGATTGGCATCTGCAATTCCTGGAGCGAACTCAACAATTGTAACGCTCACCTGCGGGACGTCGCGGTAGCCGTGAAGCGCGGTGTGTGGGCGGCTGGAGGGGTGCCCCTTGAATTTCCAACCATCTCGCTGGGCGAAATGTTCATGCGTCCCACCACGATGATGTATCGCAATCTCATGGCGATGGACGTGGAAGAATCCATCCGCGCCAATCCTCTGGATGGCGTGGTGCTGTTGTGCGGTTGTGACAAGACCACGCCCGCGCAACTCATGGGCGCGGCCAGCGCCGACATTCCCGCCATCATGGTGCCCGGTGGTCCGATGCTGGCAGGCGAATGGAGGGGACAGCGGCTGGGTTCGGGCACCGACGGCAAGAAGCTGTTCGATCAATACCGCACCGGCCGCCTGACCGATGACGAATGGTGCGAAATTGAAGGCTGCATCGCACGCACCGCCGGCCACTGCACTGTGATGGGCACCGCGTCCACGATGACCAGCCTGGCCGAAGCCCTGGGTATGACCTTGCCTGGCAGCGCCAACATTCCGGCACCGGATTCGCGGCGCATGGCCATCGCCGAACTGAGCGGACGAGCCGTGGTGGGGATGATCGAGCCGGGGCTGAAGCCTTCGCGTATCCTGACGCGCGCCGCTTTTGAAAATGCAATTACCGTTCTCATGGCGCTGGGCGGGTCCACGAATGCCGTGATTCACCTGATCGCGATAGCCGGCCGGCTCGGCATCCGGCTCACGCTCGAGGATTTCGATCGCATCTCGCGGCGCACGGCTTGCATCGTGGACGTCAAGCCGTCGGGTCAGTTCCTGATGGAGGATTTGTTCCACGCGGGCGGGGTGCCTGCCGTGATGAACCGGGTTCAAGATCTGCTCGATGCAGGCTGCGAGACGGTGAATGGAAAGACGATCGGAGAGAACATCGCCGCTCAGAGCCCCTTAAACGACACGGTGATTCGCCCCCGCGATCATGCACTGTATCCCGAGGGCGGCATCGCGGTGTTGCATGGCAATCTAGCGCCCAATGGCGCTGTGATTAAACAGACCGCGGCTTCGCCGCATCTGTTGCGTCATCGCGGGCGCGCGTTTGTCTTCGAAACCCGCGACGAAATGCTCTCCCAGATCGACTGCGACGATCTGCCGGTGGATCGCGACACGATTCTCGTGATGCGAAACTGCGGGCCGAAGGGCGCGCCGGGCTTTCCGGAGTGGGGGCACATCCCCATGCCGCGCAAGCTACTGAACGAAGGTGTGACGGACATAGTGAGGATCTCGGACGCGCGAATGAGCGGCACATCGTATGGGACGGTGGTGTTACATGTAGCGCCCGAGTCTGCGATCGGGGGACCGCTCGCTTGGGTCCAGACCGGCGACGAGATTCTGCTCGATGTTTCTGAACGCACACTCGAGCTGTTGGTGCCGTCCGAGGAACTGGATCGACGCGCGCGCCTGTTCACGCCTCCGCCGCGCCATTATGATCGCGGCTATGGCCGTCTGTTCCTGGACCACGTGACGCAAGCCGATTTAGGCTGCGACTTCGACTTTTTGAGCCCCGACTACCGGTGATCTTACTTGCCATAAGGGATGGTTGCGGTAATCGTCGTCTTGTTTTCGGTGACGTGATAAGCGGTGTCCTTATTAAGGTGCCTCCTGCTGTGGGTACGCACTTGAGGTGACTGCGAGCGTAACGCGCGCCGCTGAGACTCCGTCAAATGCTGTGGCTGCGTGGTCTGTTCCTGCGCCATCAAGAGTCCAGTGGTAAAAGTGGTAAATAAAAGTCCGATGATGAGTGGTTTCATGATGATTCTCCCGCTGTGAAGCTGGCAATTTCCTGGCCACCCGCAAATTGAGTGCGATCAGCCACTTTCAATAACGCCTGGAATTGAGCGCGGGCCGCGCCGGAAAAAATGACAAGGTGTATCTCTCTTAACGCCGTACCTGGGGGCTCTCCGAAAGGGCCGGGATCGATGTAAGCTGATAGAGCCCCGTCAACACGCGGTAACCGTTATTTGGATATTCGACATGAAAGCTTTGGTCTATGCAATTGCGGCGGCCCTCATATTCGCCGCCATCCCATCCGCACTTCTAGCGCAGTGGCCGTCTTATCCCACCCCAGGGGTTCCCAAACTCGCGGACGGTAAACCGAATATGGAAGGGCCGACGCCGCGCACCGCTGACGGCAAGCCGGATTTCTCCGGAATCTGGGTGTTCGAAGGGAACCGGGGCTTGCGGCCACCAGGCACACCTCCAGGTGTGATCGCCGGCTCGGGCCCAGCTCCGGCTCCCGCTGGGGCTTCCGCAACAGCGCCCCCAGCTCCCCCCGGTCCACCGCCGGCCGGAGGAACAGGCCTAGGTCCGCGGCCACCAGGACCGAACCAATTTTTCGACATCGGATCGACGCTTAAGGAAGGCCTTCCGTTCACACCGTGGGCGGCGGAAGTGCGAAAAGAGCGCAAGGGGAATAACAACAAAGACAATCCCGACGCGCACTGTCTGCCGCTGGGCCTGATGCAGTTGCACACGCATCCACAGCCCAGGAAGATCATCCAGTTGCCTAAATTGATCGTGATTTTGTACGAAGCGCAGGCCGGTGTCCGTCAGATTTTCATGGATGGGCGGCCGTTGCCAAACAGCGATGCGGAGCCATGGTGGTATGGCTATTCGATTGGCCATTGGGACGGCGACACTCTGGTGGTGGAGACCAACGGCTTCCGCGACGACGTCTGGTTGGATGTGGAGGGCAGCCCGCTGACGAATACCGGCAAAATGACCGAGCGCTTTCGTCGCATTAACTTTGGGCATCTCGAAATGGATATTACGGTGGAAGATCCGAAAGCTTACACTCATCCGTGGACCGTCAAGATCAAACAACGTCTGCTGCTGGATACGGACTTGATCGAGTTCGTCTGCAATGAAAATGAAAAATCCGACGCTCACCTTGTAGGCAAGTAGAATTCAAGTTCAACATGGCCGAACAAAGAACCATCGACGTTTCCGAGATCATCGAACGTCAGAAGTTCAGCGGCTTTCTTCTGGTCTTGGTGGCCGTCTCCTGGATCATCACGTTCTTTGACGGCTTCGACACCAATCTCATCAGTTTCGCGGCCCCCTACTTTGCCTCTGGCTACCATTTGTCGCGCGTCCAGCTCGGCAACATCTTTGCGATGGGTCTGCTGGGAACACTGATCGGCGGATTCATTCTGGGTTACGTGGGCGACCGCATCGGCCGCCGTCCCACTGTGATTCTGGCCACTGCGGGTTTTGGCGTGCTCACCCTGTGTTTCACTTTCGCCAGCGGTTATTGGTCGCTCTTCAGCCTGCGTCTGATCAACGGCATTCCTCTGGGAGGCATGCTGCCGTTGGCGTGGGCGCTCAACATGGAGTACGTGCCGAAACGATACCGGTCCACTGTAGTAACGGTCATCATGATGGGTTTTTCGGTGGGTACGGGATTCGGCGGGCCAATTGCAGTGTGGCTGATTCCCAAGCTGGGCTGGAAAGCTGTATTCATTCTGGGTGGTCTCGCTGCCCTGGTGTGTTCGGTTATTTTGTTCGCGGTGCTGCCGGAGTCGATTCGCTTTCTGGCTAGCAAAGGACGCGAACCGGGCCGTATCGCAGCCATATTGGGCCGGATAGCGCCGGGCGAAAGCTTCCCGCCACAGGCCAGCTATGTCGTCGCCGATGAGCCCACGGTGAAGAAGGATTTCAAGCCGTCTTTGCTGTTTCTGGGCGAGCTCAAGAAAATTACGCCGCTCATCTGGCTGGCGTACATCGCAAGCTCTTTCGCGGTGTATTTCCTGGTGAACTGGACGCCGCTAGTGTTTGAAGCGCTGAAGTTCAGCCGGGGCGAAGCAGCCACGGCCGCCTCGCTCATCTCGCTGATGGGAGCCATCGGCGGGCTGTTTTTGATGCGTTTCACCGATCGTCGCGGCGCCATGGCGGTGACGGTGATGCCCGTAATGACCCTCATCCTGCTCTTAGTTGCAAGCTTCGTGAACTTCCCGCACCGCGCTTTTCTGGTGTTGATCGCCTGTATCGGATTCTTCCTGGTGGGCGGACAGTTTGGCGTCATCAGCGTTTGCGGCATCTTCTATCCGAGCGCTTACCGGGCCAATGGCGCCGGCTGGGCCAGCAGCGTGGCGAAGATCGGGTCGGTGATGGGGCCGCTGGTTGGAGGATGGGTTTTGTCGACCAGCCTGCCGGTGCGGAACATTTTCGCAGTGCTGGCCGTCTGCCCTGCCATCTTTGCCATCTGTATCTATATTGTCGGGAAGATGCACAGCCGTATGCTGGGCCGCGAGGCACTGGTCGAACTGGAGCAGCAACAGATGGGAGCAGTGTCCGGAGCGGTTCCCGGGGTAGTGAATTGACTCAGGAGCTGCGCAGCAACAAAGTCAACAATCCGATGCGCAGGGCGCAGTGGCTGGCGCTGGGAATTTCCGACCAGGACATGCTCAAGCCGAAGATTGCGGTGGTGAATTCATCCTCTGAGCTTGCCATTTGCTTTAGCCATCTGGATGGCATTGCGGCGGTGGTGAAGGATGCTGTGCGAAAAGCCGGCGGCCTGCCTTTTGAGATCCGAACTATTGCGCCGAGCGATTTCATCATCAACTCAGGGCGCGGCGGAAACTACATTCTGCCGAGCCGCGATCTGCTGACCAATGACATCGAAGTGGCCGTGGAAGGCGCTCAGTTGGACGGCATGATTTGCCTGGCGTCCTGCGACAAGACGCTGCCGGGGCAGGTGATGGCTGCGGCGCGGCTCAACATTCCGACGATCATTGTCGTCTGCGGCTATCAGCAGAGTGGCGAATCAAGGGGGGCGCACTGCGATATCGAAGATGTGTTTATGGCGTCGGCCCACGCCGCGATGGGCCGGATTTCGCCGGATGAGTTGCGAGACATGAGTGCCAATGCGATTCGCAGTCCGGGAGTTTGTTCGGGCCTGGGTACGGCCAATACCATGCACTCGGTTTGCGAGGCCTTGGGTATGTGCCTGCCGGGAGCGGCGCCGGTGCGGGCGAACAGCGAGAAGATGTTCGAATACGCGCGGCAGTCCGGCGCTCGAATCGTAGAAATGATCTGGGAGGATCTGCGCCCACGTACGATCTTGACTCCCGCCGCTTTCGCCAACGCGGTTGCGATGGTGCTGGCCATCAGTGGGTCCATCAATGCGATGAAACATCTGCAGGCGATGGCGGTGGAGGGCCAGGTGGACGTGGATATCTACAGGCTTTTCGATGAATTGGGCGGTCGTGTGCCAGTCCTCTGCGCCATCCGTCCAAACGGAGAGTATCCCATCGAAGCCTTCGAGGACGCGGGAGGAGCGAGAGCGGTGCTCAAGCAACTGGAGCCGCTTCTGCACACTGATGCCATCACGGTGACGGGCCGCAGCGTAGCCTCGAACCTCTCGGACGTGCGGGTCGGAGACGAGGAAATCATTCGCCCTTTGTCCCGGCCGTATTCGAATCAACCAGCGATCGTGTTGTTGCGAGGAAGTCTTGCGCCCTCGGGTGGCGTAGTGAAAATCGGGTTACGTCAGGAGGGACGGCCGACTAAACTGCGTGGTCCCGTGAAAGTCTTTGAGGACCGGCAGCCGGCGCTCGAAGCCATTCGAACGGGCAAGATCCAAGCCGGCGATGTGCTGGTGTTGCGCGGCGATGGAGTGAAGGGCGGCCCCGGGATGGGCGGAGCTGCGAATATGGCAGTCTTTGCGCTGGATGGCGTCGGCTTGGCGCTCAAGGTGGCAGTTGTGACTGATGGCCAGATGTCGGGCCTGGCGAATAAGGGGCTAGTAGTCGCCGAAGTGGAGCCCGAAGGAGGGGTCATCGGGCCGCTGAGCGTTATTGAGGACGGCGATATCGTCTCCATCGATCTAGCTCGGAGGATCATCGATCTCGAAGTCCCCGAGGCGGAACTGGAAGCCCGCTTGGCGCACGCGGCTGTGGTGGCTAAACCGGCGCGTGGCTGGCTGTCCATTTATCGCCGCACTGCGCTGCCGCTTTCGCAGGGCGCGGTGCTGGTTTCCCCGGAGCCGTTAGAATAAGCCGGAGCCGTTAGACAAAAGAGATGACTAACGAACAACGCAAGTCGGTGGCGGTGGAGTATCTCAAGGCGCTGGACAACGGAGGCTCCACGTCGTCCGGCGGTTCCGTCTTCGATCTTTTCGCGCCGGACGCCCAGGTTTACTTTCCGAAGTGGGGCGTGGCAAAGGGAAGGGAACAGATTGAGAAGCTGTTTGGCGATCTCGGCGGCAAGCTGAAATCGATCACACACCATTACTCCGGTTTGAACTGGATATTTTCCGGTGGCGATACCATCGTTTGCGAGGGCACCAGCCACGGCGAGCACGTGGACGGCCCATGGCGCGCGGGAGAGCCCGATTGGGGCGCCGGCCGATGGTGCGATGTGTTCGAGATCCGTGACGGGTTGATCCGGCGCTGCTTCATTTATCTGGATCCGGACTACGCGGGCCAAGATACCGATCGGTATCCCTGGATCAAGAAGTAGAATCGCGGACCGGCCGTTTGCCCGTTCACCACACTGGATGGTCCACTGATAAGCGGAGGATATCGCGTCGATGACGAAGCAAGAAGTTCGCGCGCGGATTGAGGAACTCGCGATCATACCGGCGGTTCGTGCCGCGAATGCAGAGGACGCTTTGTTCGCCGCCGAGGCGGTCTCCCGGGGCGGCCTGCCGATCGTGGAACTCACCATGACCGTTCCCAAGGCGACCGAGTTGATCGCTCACCTGGTAACGAAGCATCCGCACATGGTGGTGGGAGCTGGGACGGTCTTGGATTTGGAAACAGCGCGCGCCTGCCTGGACGCTGGAGCCAAGTTCATTACCAGCCCGGGCCTGGATCTGGAGGTGGTGGCATTTGCGGTTCGGGCGGGAGTAACCGTGATGCCTGGAGTTCTGACGCCGAGTGAAATTATAGCGGCGGTGAAAGCAGGCGCCGACTTCGTCAAAATATTCCCCTGCGCCCAGGTGGGCGGAGTCGAGTACCTGCATGCATTGCAGGGTCCCTTCCCTCACGTATCTTTCATTGCGGCGGGAGGCGTCAACCAGCAAACAGCGGGGAAATATCTGGCGGCCGGGGCCGCTGCCTTGGGCATTGGGGCTGACTTGGTGCCGCCGCGCGCTATCGCCATTCGCGAGGCGGAGTGGATCGAAGAGCTGGCGCGGAGATACGTGCAGACCGTCAAGCACTTTCGCCAGCCCAACTGATCACCCCGCGCGGGCTATTGGCGGAGTGGGCTATTGGCAATGATCTCGTCGATCTTCTTGATCTTGCCGTCCGCGAAGGTGAACCATTGAACGCCACGAACGCTATAGGGCTGTCCGTTCGCCTTGAATACCCCGCGCTCCCGTAACAGAACGGCAATGCGGTCGCCTTGCGAAATGATGTTCTCAATTTCGGGCTTCTGCTCAGCCACCAACGCGAAGTTTTTCCGGGTTGCGGCAACCACCTCCGCGCGGCCCCGCCAGGTTCCATCCAGCGCGCCAAATCCACGAATGTTCAGCTCAACGTCATCGGTTACCGACTGACCGAAAGCATCGAAGTCGCCCTGGATGATGGATTCGAAGGCCGTATGAAGAACGGTCTCGGGGGCCGCAATATCCTTCGTCGCGACAGCACCCGTCGTCAGCAGAAATCGATCTTGATATTCGCGGTCCAGGGGCACAGAGCAATAATACCTCTCAAATGCACGAGTGAGCCAGCCAATTCATTTCTTAATGACAGTTGCGCCGCCGGCCGGTTCCCGAATGGTCTCTTTGTATTTGGCTTCCACCGAAGGTACGCAGACATCTTCGCGCATTTCGGTTTTCTTATCCGCCAGCTTGAAAGTGAATTTCTCGCTGACCCACGGCTTGGTATAGGCTTGGGGATCGGTGAGCGTCATGCTGAGTTCGATGGTATTGTGATCCGCGCGCCGGTAGCGTTCTTCCAGGCGCATTTCGTCGCTGTGTGGATGCCCGTCCGCATCCAGCCAGGATCTATCGTCGAACCCGTTCGATTCGACCACGAAAACATCTCCGTCCCACTTGCCCACCGAATATCCGTACCATCGAGGGTCCGGATCGGCCGGAAGCTGCCGCCCATCGGTCCAGATGGTGCGATAGGTATAAAACCAATCGAAGAACATAATCATCCGGTCTGGAAGCTGAATCATTTCGTAGGGGTAATTGTTCCAAAACAAGATGCGTGGGAAGCCCATGGGGTCGCAAATCATCATGGGATCGTTCCCCAGCGGCCGACCTCTCGGACCCAGCCCAGGTTTTGCGGCGTCATATCTTTGCTGCGCCCACGCAGTCATGGAAGGAGGAGTGGCGCTCAGCGAATTTCTGGTACCGCGAACCGGATGTCCCCACCAGATTCCAGCCAGGCTGTGGGGATCGAACGGCTGATCCTTTTGTGAATCGGGAACCTCAGCATTCAAAGCGGCCGGCGGAGTTTGAGGAAACGCCACGGACGGAAACAGCAGCACCGCAGCGACCGTGGCTGTAGTCAGGCGATTTCGCAACTTACCGGTCATTGCTGAGGCTGCTCGGAATGATCTGTCACCCTGCCGTCGGAAGTGATCAGCTTTGCCAGAAAGCCCCGAGGCGCGCCCACCTTGGAAGGCCACACAGTGACGGTCACTTCATCTCCTGGCTTCAGATATTTTCTCGACCAACCATACCTGGCGGCCATCATGATAGGCGGGTCGGTTTCGGCCGCCCACTCGGTGACGAGACCCTGGTCGTTTTTCACTTCAAACGTGATGTAGACGTGGGGATTGACGTAGACAAATTCTTTCACGATTCCTTTTAGCGTGACGGTCTTCGTCAAATCGTACGAGACGCGAGATCCGTGATGCGCGAAAGCCTGGCTAGTGAGCGCGAGCAGCCCCACAACAGTCGACCATTTCAATAGCGTTTGTTTCACCCGCTCCCTCCTTCAGAACCAGTGCTGTTATATCATGCAGCGCTGAGGAAGGGGATTCCAGGGTGATCGCGATGCGCGGATCGCGCGACTACACCGAGAGAGTTCCAGGGTGATCGGGCCCGTGGAGATTGGCAGGCGAATCGAGCTCCTTCAGGAGCCCGACGATTTCGGAACTAGGCACTTTGCTGTTTGCCGCGCGGGAAGAAGTTCAAAGCGGCCGAGTTCATGCAATAGCGCAAGTGAGTGGGAGGCGGACCATCGTCAAAAACATGCCCTAAATGCGCGTCGCAGCGGCTGCACAGCACCTCGTCTCGTTGCATCCCATGCGAGTTGTCGCTTTGCGATTCGACGTTTTCTTTGGCGATCGGCTGGTAAAAGCTGGGCCAGCCGGTGCCGGACTCGAACTTTGTTTTGGAGTCGAAGAGAACCGTGTCGCAGCAGATGCAGTGATAAAGTCCGTCCGCATGATTGTTGGCGTACTTACCTGTACCCGGCGCTTCAGTGCCGGCCTGGCGCGTGACCTCGAATTGTTCGGGCGACAATTGTTTCTTCCATTCGGCAACCGGCTTTTCCACCTTTTCCAGTTCCACCACTCCCTTGCGTACGCCGAACGCATCAAACTCGACGATTCGCACCACTTGCTTCTTGCCCGACGATGCGAACGCAGATAAAGACCTGACGGTCATCGCGGCCGGCAGACCGCACGCGAGCGTCTTCAGAAACAGACGCCGGTGGGATTCGGACAGATTCAAATGGGTCATTGTTTCGCTCCTTTTAGCAGTTCTGGGAACTCCGCGCGCAGATTCGTCAATTTGGGTAAGTCATTGTAAGCCACGTAGGGCTGGTGCGGATTCCGCGCGACATAATTCTGATGGTAGCTCTCCGCCGGGTAAAACTCTTGGAGTGGCGCAACTTTCGTCACAATGCGGTGCCGGAATACTTTGGCCTCAGTCAACTGTTGAATATACGCGTCCGCGATATGCTTTTGCTCATCGCTGGTGTAGAAAAGTTCCGAGCGGTACTGGGTGCCCTCATCGGGACCTTGGCGGTTCAATTCCGTAGGATCATGAGCCACTGAAAAGTAGATTTTCAGAAGCTGGCCGAAGGAAACCTGCGATGGATCGAAGGTGATCTGAACGGACTCCGCATGTCCCGTCGTGCCAGTGCTGACGATCTCATAATGCGCGGTATTCTTGCTTCCGCCCGCGTAGCCTGAGATCGCACTCGAAACTCCTTTCACGGCGTCAAAGACGGCTTGCACGCCCCAGAAGCATCCTCCAGCCAAAACGACGGTTTCAGACTTCTTCTCCGATCGGTTCTCGTCTACCGCGGGTCCGGGCAGGCTGGCGGCGCTTAACGTGCAGCCCGCAATCAAGCTGATCACGACGGCTCGGAAGATATTGGCGATTGGTCTTTGCATGGATCTAACTCCTCGGCTTGTTTCGCTTTGATAATATCACTTTGGCGATCGTTCTGGCGGTGTGTATACTAGACATCGTCCGTCATACGAGATAAAGAAAAAGAGGCCCATGATACTGCTGGTTCTGGCGTTTCTCGGCGGCGTACTTACCATCATCAGCCCTTGCATTCTACCTGTTCTTCCGTTTGTATTCGCCAAAGCGGACCAGCCCTTTCGCAAGAGCGGGCTCCCCTTGCTGGGCGGCATGGCTCTCACTTTTGCGGGGTTTGCGGCGATCGCGACGGTGGGTGGCGCCTGGGTGGTGCGCGCGAATCAATATGGACGCGTCGTTTCGCTTGTGGTGTTGGCTATCTTCGGATTGACGCTCCTTTGGCCGGCGCTGGCCGATCGCCTCTCCCGGCCTTTCGTGCAGCTAGGCAGCCGCTTGGCGCAACCATTCCACAACGGCTCCAGCCCCAGCGTGTGGCGCTCTCTGTTGCTGGGCATTGCCACGGGATTATTGTGGGCGCCCTGCGCGGGGCCGATCCTGGGTTTGATCCTGACAGGCGCCGCGCTCGAAGGCGCGAGCGAACGCAGTGTCTTCCTGCTGCTTGCTTACGCTGTTGGCGCCGCCACATCGTTGGCCGTGGCGTTGTTGGCTGGGGGACGAGTATTCGCAGCTCTGAAGCGCTCTCTGGGAGCGGAGGTCTGGATCCGCAGCATTTTGGGCATTGCGGTTTTGGCTGGGGTTGCGGCGATTGCGTTCGGATTGGATCGTGGCCTGTTGACGCGAGTGTCGCTGGCGAGCACCTCGGGACTGGAGCAATCGCTGATTGACCGTTTTCATCCTCCAACTCAGTCCCAAAACGCTCCGCCGAAGAATCCGGGCGCGATGATGATGATGTCCGCGACGGCGGCTGGCGCGGCGGCGGGACCACAGATGCTGCCTGATCTCTCGGGTGCCGTCGCTTGGCTCAACTCGGCTCCGTTGAACGCCGATCGGCTCAAAGGGCACGTCGTGCTGGTGGATTTCTGGACCTATTCGTGTATCAATTGCCTGCGCTCCATTCCCTACGTTCGCGCGTGGGCGGACAAATATAAGGACAGCGGCCTGATTGTTATTGGAGTGCATACGCCGGAGTTCGCCTTCGAGAAGGATCTCGACAACGTCCGGCGGGCCGTGAGCGAATTGAAAATCAGTTACCCTGTGGCGCTCGACAACGATTACAAAATCTGGAAAGCGTTCAACAATTCATACTGGCCGGCCGACTATCTGGTGGATGCTACGGGCCACATTCGCTTTCACCATTTTGGCGAAGGCAAATATGACGAATCGGAGCAGCAGATCCAACAATTGCTCAAGGAACACAATCCCCAGTTGTCAGTCAACGGTCTGGTGAAGGTTGTGGCTACAGGCGCCGAGGCTCCGCCCGATACCGATGTCGAATCGCCGGAGACCTATGTCGGTTATGATCGCGCCGATAGCTTTATGTCGCCGGGTGGACTGAAAAAGGATGTCGCTCATCTTTATTCCGCGCCCAAGCATTTGGAACTCAACCAGTGGGGATTCTCCGGTACTTGGACAGACCACCCGCAAGTGGCAAGCCTCGACGCCGCCCGCGGCAGGATCGTCTACCGTTTCCACGCTCGCGATTTGCATCTTGTGCTGGGGCCGGCAACGGATGGAAGGCCGATCCGCTTCCGCGTCAAAATTGACGGTCAAGCCCCGGGAGTAAATCACGGGGTGGATACAGACGCGGCCGGAGAGGGAAAGATCACCGAACATCGTCTGTACCAGCTCATCCGTCAGAAGGACACGATCGAAGACCGCACCTTTGAGATCGAGTTCCTGGATCCGGGAGCGCAGGCGTTCGCATTCACTTTCGGCTGACGTTATTTCTTGGGCAACGGGACCGCGTACATCTTGAACTGCCCTGGATCTTTGTCCTTGAACGCTGGATCGTTGCGGTAGTTTAACTTGCCCTCGACGATCCAGGCCATGCCGCGCGTCGCAGTAACACCCGGCGTACTCTCCAGTCCCTCTTTGATCGTTGTGACCACTGCGTTTTGCAGGGCATCGCCCTCAAACGTCACAATGCTCATTTTGCCGGAGTTCTCAGCCAGCAGAAGCCGATTCTTGCCGATGGCGCGCATGCCGTCCGGACGATCCAGCGGCCGGGAAAGCTTGAGCTCGACCACGCTCTTCGATTTCCCGTCCGGTCCTAGATCCAGGCGCAGCAATTTGCCCGCGCTGACGCTGTTTACATAGAGGATCGTTTTTTCTCCGAAAGCAAGACCGTCGGCCCCCGCCAGCAGCGGATCCTTAGCGGCCACCTCCAGGCTCTTGCCGCCGGGTTTTAACATTAAGACGCTGCCCTGGCGCGTATCGGTGAAATAGGTTGTGCCATCGGCGGCGACCGCAATGTCATTGCACAATGTCCCATCGCCAGGCAACGGATAGGTTCCCTTGGGCGCGCCCGTCTTCAGATCGAATGCCATTGCAGCAGTGGCCTCGCCCTTATTCTCCAAATTGTTGGAGCAAACCCATAGCGTCTTGCCCTTCTCGTCGGCATAAACGCCGAGCACCTGATTCAGGCCACCGGTACCAGGCTTGATCCATTCTTCGACCATTGCGGTTCCAGGAGCGACGCGACTGACGTTGCCGTGCCCCAGGCTCCCGACAATCAAGGTTCCATCCGACGTGGAAGTTATGCTTTCCGGAAATATACGCGTACCAGGAAGCGTAATCTCAGTGATCGGTTGCGCCGCATAGCCACTTGCGGCCATCCAGAAAAGCGCCGTGGCGCGGAATGTATTGGTATTGATTCGTTGCATCATTGAGCGGGCGTTGTGCCGGGCACGGGTCGAACCAACAGCGTCAGAACGAAGCCAACGGCCAGCAACCCCGCCAGCACCTCGAGCGGCTGGTCATAGATGTGAATCTTGCTCGCTCCGGGCGCAAGGCTCGCTTTGGCGCGGCTGGAGAGTTCGGTGATAATTACAGGGCCGGCGATGGCCGCAGCGCTCCAAGCGATGAGAATGGCGCCGTGAATCGCGCCCACGTTCTCCGCTCCGAACATGTCGGCAAGGAAAGCTGGAATGGTCGAGAAACCTCCGCCGTACATGGTGAAGACCACAAATAGGGCAGCTTCGAAAACGATCCATTCGCCTCGGCCGGCCAAGCCGGGAATGAGCAAGAACAGGATCACCTGCGTGACAAAAAAAGTAATGTAGGTGTTGCGGCGGCCAATGTAATCGGAGAAAGATGCCCAAAAGAACCGCCCGCCCGCGTTGAAAAGGCTGATCAGGGAAACCACAGCCGCGGCTTGGAGCGCAGTTTTTTGGAACATGTCCTGCATCATGGGAGAAGCTTGCGCCAGAATGCCGATGCCGGCGGTCACGTTGATGAACAAAATACCCCAGAGCAGGTAGAACTGCGCTGTCTGGATGGCTTCGTTGCGCGAGAGGCGGAGGCTGGTAATCATCTTGTTCCGGTTGACCGCCGGTGTCCAGCCTTCCGGACGGAAACCTTCCGGCGGCCGACGGATGAGGCGCGCGCCGATCATCATAATGACGAAGTACACCACGCCCAGCGCGATGACGGTCCGGGCGACACCGAACAAATTCATGAAATAGACGTTCAAATATCCGGCCAGGAACGCGCCGCCGCCGAATCCCATGATGGCCATTCCGGTAGCCATTCCACGCCGATCTGGAAACCATTTCACCAGCGTGCTGACGGGGGCAATGTAACCAAGTCCGCATCCCATCCCGCCAATGACGCCCATTCCCAGGAACACCAGCACGGACTGCCGGACAGCCAGACCGATGCCGCCCAGCACAAGCCCCGCTCCGAAGAGCAGGGCTGCGGCCATTGCGGCCACACGTGGCCCCTTGCGCTCCACCCAGGGACCACCAAACGCCGCGCTCAGGCCCAGCAACACGAGCGCGGTGCTGAACGTGGTGTAGGGAGGGCTGAACCACCAAGGATCGTTGGGAAACAGTGCGTGGATGGGCCGGTTAAACGTGCTCCAGGCGTACACCGATCCGATGCAGATGTGCACCGCGACCGCCGCAACCGGAATCAGCCAGCGGCTGAAAGACGTGCCGGACGGCGAAGGAGTAATTCGTGTTTCCTGGGTGGCCATGATTTTCTCCCCTGCAGTTGTTTACCCGGGGATTCTATCCCATCTGGGATTCTCTCGCAAAAAGACGCATTGCCGCTGAGCCCGCAACACCGGCGCCATGTGAGGAGTAAACTGTCCTTCGAGACATCTATGCAAGCAACCCCTGTAGATACCACAACCGACAAATTGCTCGATCCCTCCGTTTGGGAGAAGCGCTACTTCGATGGCTCTTGGAAACGCGCGCCGGTGACCATTCCGGTCCGGGAACCGGCAACGGGCATTGAGCTGGGTGTTGCGGGCGCGGGCACGGCCGAACTCGCCGTGGAGCTGACCGAGCGCGCCGCCAGCGCACAACCGAAGTGGGCTGACACTCCGCCCGACGAACGGGCTCGCATTCTACGGCAAGCGGCGCGGGTGATCGAAGACAATACACCGGAAATCATGAGCTGGATTATTCGCGAGACCGGCGGCGTCACAGCCAAGGCCGGGTATGAAGTAGCGATGGCAATCGGAGAGTTGTATCATTCGGCGGCGCTGCTGACGCAGCCGATTGGTCAGATCCTGCCTTCAGCGGATATTGAGCGGATGAGCCTGGCCCGTCGCGTTCCGGTGGGTGTGGTCAGCGTCATCACGCCCTGGAATGTTCCGCTGGTGCTCTCCATGCGCTCCGTCGCTCCTGCCCTGGCGCTCGGGAACGCCGTTGTCCTCAAGCCCGATCCACAGACACCGGTGTGCGGCGGCTTCCTTTTGGCGCGCGTGTTTGAAGAAGCAGGCTTGCCTGCGGGCTTGTTAGCCGTTCTTCCGGGCGGCGCCGAGGTGGGCGAAGCGCTGGTGACGGCTCCGGCTGTCCGGTTAGTGACTTTCACGGGTTCCAGTGCCGTGGGACGGCGTGTAGGTGAACTTGCCGGGCGCAATCTCAAGAAAGTATCTCTGGAGCTTGGGGGCAACAGCCCCATGCTGGTGCTGGACGACTGCGACCTGGATGCGGCCAGTTCCGCCGGAGCTTGGGGATCGTTCCTCCATCAGGGCCAGGTCTGCATGGCTACCAGCCGCCACATCGTTCTTCGTAGCGTCGCCGATGCCTACTTACAAAAGCTGGCGGCGCGGGCTGCGGCTCTGCCGGTGGGCGATCCATTCCGCAAGGAAGTAGCGATCGGCCCTCTCATCAACGAAAAGCAGCTCAATCGAGTGCATGGCATTGTGACCGACTCTGTGGCGGCGGGCGCGAATCTGGTGACAGGTGGCACGCACGATGGGCTCTTCTACAAGCCGACCGTCCTCGGTGGTGTCACAGCCGACACCCGCGCGTTTCAAGAGGAAATCTTCGGACCGGTTGCGCCAGTGACCATCGCCGAAGACGACGACCACGCCATTGAACTTGCGAATAGTACCGGCTACGGTTTGGCTGCGGCGGTGCAAACGGGCTCGGTGGAGCGCGGCATGCGAGTGGCGCGCAAGCTGAAGGCCGGGATGGTTCACGTGAACGATCAGACCATCAACGACCATCCGGGCATCCCAATGGGCGGTATGGGCCAATCCGGCAACGGCGCGCGCTTCGGCAGTACAACGAATCTGGACGAGTTCACCGAGTGGCAGTGGGTGACCGTGAGCGGCCATCCGGCGCGGTATCCATTTTGAGGTTCACAAGGTGGGCCGCTCTGGGGCTGAGTGCCCTTCTCATCGCAACGCTGCCGGGCCAAACTCCGTCCTCCTCGGAACCGGTTGTGCATGAGGGATACGCAACTGTTCCCGGCGCGCGGATCTTCTACCGCGACACCGGAGGAAGCGGAGTGCCGGTGATTTTGTTGCACGCGGCCACCGGCAGCAGCCGAGTCTGGGAATATCAGATTCCGGCGTTCGTCGCAGCAGGCTACCGCGTGATCGCCTTTGACCGGCGAGGCTGGGGCCGGACAGAGATCAATGCCGCGGAACCGCAGCCTGGTACCGCTGCAGACGACCTGCTGGCCTTGCTCGACCAGTTGAGGCTCGATCGGGTCCATGTAGTAGGTACCGCAGCCGGAGCGTTCGCCGCGCTCGATTTCGCCTTGTCGTACCCGCGGCGTTTGCGCAGCCTGGTGATTGCCAACTCAATCGGAGGTGTGCAAGACGCGGACTTTGTCGAGTTGGGTCGCCGCCTTCGTCCGCCCCAATTTAATACGCTGCCGCCGGAATTTCGTGAATTGGGTCCGTCGTACCGGACAGGCAACGCCGCAGGCACCGAGCGCTGGATGGAGCTGGAAAAAATAAGCCGGCCACCGGGCCCGCCGGCGGCGGCGCAGCCGATGCGGAACCAGATGACTTTTGCCATGCTCGAATCCATCCAAGCGCCCACTCTCTTGATCACCGGTGACGCCGACCTCTACGCGCCTCCACCGGTCCTGCGGCTTTTCGCGGCGCGGATCAAAGGCTCCGAGGTTCTGATCGTCCCCGAAGCGGGCCACTCTGCCTATTGGGAGCAGCCGGAAATTTTTAACCGCGCGGTCTTAGCTTTTCTCGGCAAACACTAGCCGCGTTTGCCGCCGCTACTTCTTTTGCTGCGGACGAGGTTCGGAAGCAGGCGGGACGATGTCTTTCATTCGTAAATACGCCACCATGCTTCCGTAAATCTCGTTGTTGTGGGCGTAATTCAAGGTCAACAGCCCAAAGCGAAGATTGCGCGTTTGGCGTCCGCTTTCCTGGGTGATATCGATCACTTGTGCGCCCGACGCATCGGTGAGCGCGTTGTAGGCGCCGTCGCAATACGTGAACGCGTCGTTCAGCACCTTGATGATTTCAGCTTTCGATGTCAGCTTGTCGAGGTTCCCCGGGCTGGGATTCTTTTCACCCTTGGCCTGCGAACACCACAAGAAGTTGAAGGTGGCCACGTGCGTCACCTGCTGGCCGAACGTGCGCACTTCCGTCTGCGTGCCCGGGCGCATGGGATAATTCTCTTCCGGCATTTTCTCGGCTGTTCGCACGATGGTGTTGCGATTCCGGGTGTAGGCGTCGCGCAGCCACGTCGACAGTGGATTAGATTGATCTGGGGCCGCCGGTTGCGCGAAAGCGGAAGCAGTCAATAAGGGCAGTATCAGGACGAGCTTGTTCACTCAGGTCTCCTCGAAGGCGTGCTCTATTTCTCTTTTGAGTACTCGTGCACGTGATCCTTCTCGTTTTCGCAGTACGTCTCAATCAGATCGGTATCGGCTAGCAGATGGAAAGGCACGTGAGCCTGCCAAGGCTTTTCGTAAGCGCCGGGGTCGTCGATGGTGATATCGATTCGCATATGCCCGACGTCGAGCCGGTTGAACCGCTCGGTGACATGTGCCTGCTCGGTTTGCGGATGGCCCTTGGCCGTATCCACCCACTCACGGCCATTGAAGCCGATCGTCTCCACCACCAGTGTGTTACCGTCCCAACGTCCAATCGAATAGCCCAACCAAGTAGGATTCGGATCTTTTGGAAAAGTGCGGCCATCCATAAACACTTGTCGGAAAGTGGAATTGGCCGAAGTTTCATAGAGCAGCACAACCAGCGTCGGCGTCTGCACGATCTTCAGTGGATGGGGCCCGTTCGCGGTGGTCATATTGATGCGGGGAACGCCGGGAGGCATGCATCTGTTCATGGGATCGTCCCGGTGATCCCGTGCTTCGCGCTCGGCCTGCAGATTTTTCGCCGAAGGCAGCATCAAAAGTTCACCTGGCTTCAGATCCCTCGCCAGGTCGTTGAAGTATTGAGGGCTGCTCTCCCAAACTCCGGATAGATCGGGCTTGCCGTCCGGGAGTTTCGGCGTGGGCGCTGAGAGGTCTACCTTGCCGTCGGCAGTGCGCGGAACTCCCGGCACGCGATAGTTTATCCACTGCGCCGCCAGCGGGGCGCCCGTGAGGAGGATCGAGAAAACAACGATCGATAGTTTCATAGCGTTATTTTTGTCGTGCGAACCGGTAATCGCCAGATACGTGCTTGACCAAGAGATCGGTCACTACGCCCTGGCTGTTCTTGACGAATTCAATGGCCAGCCCTGAAAAGCCGGAAAATTTGGTTTCCGAGCGCGCAATTTGACGCTCGGCTCCCCTTCCATCCATGTTGCCGAAAAGTACACCGTCGGCAAACGTGATCTGGACAACTCGGGGAACAACTCGCCAGAGTTTCGGTTGTTCTACGTAGGTGCCGACATATTTCGCCAGAATCTCGGGAGCGACCTTTACTTCGGACTTCGTTTCATCCGACGCCTTGCCCACCCAGTGCTCCAGGTCGCGGGTATTCTCGTTGCAGACGTATTCGAGCAGTTCGGTGTCGGCGGCCAGTTCCGCTTGGACCGCGACGGTCCACGGCCGGGAGTACACTGCGGGATCCTGGAGCGTCACTTCAAGATCCAGGTGACCGAAGTCCCGGCGCCGGTATCGCTCGGTCATCCGCAGCGCTTCGGTGTGAGGATGGCCGCTAGTGTCGAGCCACGTCCTGTCATTGAATCCGAAGCTTTCCACCACCAGCGTATCGCCGTCCCAGTGGCCCACCGAATATCCCATCCAACTCGGATTCGGGGAGTTTTCTAATGGCCGGCCGTCCATATAAATCTGGCGATAAGTAAGATCCGGGTTGAGGATGATGATGAGCGATGGCGTCTGAGAGATTTTCATCATCCCGCCGCCGGTGCTATCTGCGTCGGTCGCGTATTGAGGGCCTAACGGCAGGCAGCGCGCCACCATCGAATCCTTGCCGATGTTTTCGATGCGCTGCTCCACCAGCGCTCTGGCCCATGGTTGGACCTCCGCCGGCTTCAAATCCGCCGCGATATTGACGCGGTACTTGGGCGAGAGCCTGTTCCACACGCCCGAGAAATCGGGTTTTCCGTAGGACGCCCTGGGCGCGGGGGCGGCGAGATTCGGCTGGCCATTCGGAAGGCGAGGAATTCCAGGCGTCGGGTAATTGACCCACTGGGCATGGAGAATTCCCAGCGCGAACGCGGCCACCACAATAATCGCCCGTCCCAGCCTGGTCATTTGTCGTCCTGCCGGAGATGTTTTTCCAGCATTTTCCTGCGTACCACCCCGCCGTAAACGTTACCTTGGGAGTCTACTCCAACGGCTTCGGCTCCGCTATGGTCCTGCGTGGTCGATTCCATATCTTCGATGAAGGCCTTCACCGATCCGTCTTTGGCGCTGCCAATGCGGATGCCCTTCTTGATGCCCGGTTGATCGGTTCCCCACGATTCCGAATCGGCGACATACATGGTGTCGTCCTTGGCGATATAGATTCCGCTGGGCCGCCCGAATTGCATCCAGGTGTCCAGGTATCGGCCGTCTTGATCGAAGATCTGGATTCGATTGTTGGATCGGTCTCCTACAAAAAGCCGGCCCTGGGAATCGATCGCGATGGTGTGAGGCGCGAAGAACTCGCCCGGGCCCGATCCCTTTTTTCCCCAGGATTTGATGAACGTCCCGTCCTTCGAAAACTTCGAAATGCGGTTGTTGCCCTTCAGGTGGCCTTCCGTCACGAAGATATCGCCGTTGGAAGCGACGGCAACATCGGTGGGCTGATCGAAGAGCCCCGGTGCGTCGCCCGCCACTCCGGCTTTACCGAGCGTCAGGAGGACCTTTCCATCCGGGCTGAACTTGAAGACCTGCTGGCCCTTTCCATTGCCGCCCTGTTCGTCGGTCACCCATAGGTTTCCATCCGGGTCAATCGTCGCGCCGTGGGGAAAGTTGAACATCCCCTCGCCCCAGCTCGTGAGAAGCTTGCCCGACTTATCGAATTTGAGGATGGGCGGCTCCGTACGGCCCACGCAGGAGTTCTCGTGACAGCGGTGGATGACATAGACGTCGCCGTTGGCAGCTACTTCCACGGCCGTAACCGCGGCCCACGGCGCTCCGTTGGGAGGCTGCGCCCAGTCCCGGATGGTTCGGTATCCATTCGGAAAGTCGTTGCCTGGCTGGGCGCTCGACGCCGCGAAATTCGATGGAGCAAGCACAACGATGGCGGCGAACATCACGAACAAACGCATATTCATCATCCTGCTCCCTTCGCGCTAATTCTTGCGCTCTTCGTCCGGTAGCTTGTACGAGATCAGCTCAGCCGGGAATCCCGGACCCGCGATCGCGAGGGCGATGTACTGCTTCCCATTGAGCATGTAAGTCATCGGAGTGCCGGTCTGCCCGGCGGGCATTGGGACGGCGCCCACTTCCTTGCCGGTCGCTTTATCGTAAGCTCGCAGCATCACCTCCGACTTTCCCGCGCTTCGCTCGCCGCAAATTACCAGGGTCTTGGTCACCAGTACGCCAAAAACTCCCGGCCTCCCCGTGCGGGGAATATCCAGGCCTTTGAGCGCGGGATTGTTGCGGATGTTGTCCGGCGTATCGCCGTTCGCGATATGCCAGAGGATCTCGCCCTTGTTCAAATCGATCGCGCTGATACTTCCGTAGGGCGGCTTTACCAACGGCAAACCTTCCACCGTGAGACCGGGACCCAAACCCTCGCCCCCTCCGCCGCTGCCGGTTCTGGGTGCGGCGCTGCCTGACATGAAATTCATGTCGGTCCTGCTGGGATCGCCCGGAATGAGGCCAATGCTCGTCATGCTTCGCTGCGAGGGAATATAAGCGATGTGAGTTTCCGGATCGTAAGAACCGCCCGCCCAGTTAGTGCCGCCGCCCGCCGTAGCCAACGCCAGCGTGGCGTACGGACCCTCCGGCTTACTCACAACCCCCGGTGTGAAAACCGGACCCAATTTATACTTCGAAACCATCTTCACCGCTTCGGCTCTCAACTCGGGCGTGAAATCGATCAAATCGTCGATGGAGGAACCTTGCAGATCGTAAGCCGGCGGCTTGGTTGGAAAGGGTTGCGTGGGGCTGGTCTCTTCACCCGGTACTGTGGATTGCTCCACCGGCCGCTCCTGGAAAGGCCAAATCGGTTGCCCGGTAATGCGATCAAAAACATAAAGGAACGCTTGCTTGGTGGGCTGCGCGACCGCCTTCACCGTCCGGCCGTTCACGGTGATATCCACCAGCATCGGAGCGCACGGAATATCCATGTCCCAAATTCCGTGGTGCACCAACTGGTAATGCCATTTGCGCTGCCCGGTTTTCAAGTCAACCGCGAGCACCGATTCTCCGAACAGCCCATTGCCCGGCCTGTGGCCGCCGTAATAATCGCCGGTTGGCAATTCCACCGGGATGAACGCCATCCCCAATTGCGGGTCCACGCTGATCTGTCCCCAAACACCGGTGTTGCCGGTGTAGGATGCAGAATCTTTTTTCCAGGTGTCGTATCCGAATTCGTTCGATTGAGGAATGGTGTGAAAGATCCAGAGCCGCTTGCCGGTTCGCACGTCGAACCCTCGGACGAAGCCCTTCACGTTGGTTTTGCTCTTCACGATCCCGCCGGGCCGGTGCGCCGCGCCCACAATCACGACGTCGTCTGCCACCACGGGAGCCGCGTGCAAGCCCACCTCTCCGGTCACCAAATCCATTTCCTGATCGTCGTCCATTTTTAGATCGACGATGCCGCCGTTGCCGAAGCTCGGCACGAGATTGCCGCTCTTGGCATCCAGCGCAATCAGCCGATAGCCGGGCGTCACGTATAAGATCCGCTCTTCGCGGCCATCGGTCCAGTAAGCCAATCCGCGGCCCGATAGCTGGCGCGGAGCGGCCGTGCCACGTGCGCCCTCATGTTCGCCATGCACCCATAGCAGCTCGCCCGTGGCGGCATCCAGTGCCACTACGGCCCGGCGCGTTCCGGCCGTCGAATAAATCACGCCGTTCGCCATCAGCGGCGTGCCCTCGAAGTTGAATTCGGGACGCGGACCAAGGTTGTCCGTCTTGAATCGCCACGCCACCTTGAGCCGGCTGAAATTGCCCGCGTCGATCTGGTCCAGTGGCGCATAGTGCGTATTCCCAAGGTCTCCGCCGTAAGTCCGCCACTCACCGTTTTGCGCTCCGGACTGCGCGCCGACAGGCAGCGTGCACGACAGCACCCATAGGGCCGAGACCACGCCAGACAACATCCGCATCATTCTTTCTCCTTACGCTGAACCGAAAACAACCCGTAAGATTATATCCGCACTGCGAGGCAAACTCATCCCTCAATCGGCGTTTATCTGCGGCCAGATATGTCTCGGCCTTTTCAATTCCCCACCAGGTGCCGGGCGTCCTTCTCGTTTTCTACGCAGAAGAACTCGATCAGGTCCGTGTCCACCGCCAGCGATTGGTTCACCCGGATAGTCCACGGCTTGGTGTACGCCTTCGAATCGTCAACCGTGACATCGATTTCAAGCTTCCCGAAGCTGGGCCGGTGATACCGCTCCGTCACCTTGGCGGCGTCGGTTAGCGGAGTGCCACTGATATCCAGCCAAAGCCCGTCCTTGAAACCATTCGTCTGGACCACCAGGGTGTCGCCCTCCCATTTCGCGGTCGAGTATCCATAAAACGACGGCTGCGGATCCACCGGCGACGGACGCCCGTCCGTAAAAATTTGCCGGTATACGGTGTCGCGTTCATAAAGAATCACGATTAATCCCGGAAGCTGCAGGATTTTCCTGGGATAGGGATGCAGATGCATCTTCACTGTTCCTAGAGGCTGGCAATGTCCGTCGGGATCGTCCTTGTTGTTCTCCGCTCGCCGCGCTTTCACTAAGTCCGCCGCCCACTTTTGAAACGGCAGGCCGTCTTTGAGCTCTTTCGCGATATCCGCGAACTGCGGGTCAGCTCCGCCCGACGCTGGTTGCCACAATCCCGATAGATCCGGCTTTCCATCTCCCGTTCGAGGTGCGGGCGCAGTAAGGTCCGGCTTGCCATCCGGCGTGCGCGGAATGCCTGGCGTCGGGTAATTGATCCATTGTGCTGGTGCGGCCAGCGCCAGTAGGGTGAAGGTGACGACGGTGGCAATCGTTTTCGCCGGCGTGGGCGTTACCTGCATAGGAAGAGTCTACTGCAAGGTTCCGGTGGCCGCTACGCCGCCGGCCATCCCCGCGGACCACCCCCCATGCGTTCGGCTGGGACCTTGGGTAAGATAAAGGTCGCTAGATACAGCAACGAGAAGGAGCCTAGGATGAATCCTCGACCCTCGATTTACCCGATGCTTTCGGCAGCCGCGGCTCTATTCGCGCTCGCGCCCAGCTCAGCCTTCGCCCAGGCAGTCTCGGCAGCCGCCAAGGTTGCGACGCCCACTTCAGGCCAGGTCAAGACCGTTCATCGCACCGCGGACGGCCACCCCGATCTCTCGGGTGTGTGGAGCACAGCGAGTGTGACGCCGCTGGAGCGGCCCAAAGATCTCGGCTCCAAGGAATTCTTCACCAAGGAAGAAGCCGAAGCATACGAGAAGAAGAGTCTTGCCGCGGCTAAAGAAGTGGTCGCCCCGGGAACCTACGGCGACGTGCACTACAACATGGCTCAATTCGGTCTCGAAAAAGGCCAGTCGCAGGTGGCCTTCACGATACGGACCTCGCTGATCGTGGGTCCCACGGGAAGAATTCCTCCCATGCTCCCGGAAGCGGTGCAAAGGAACGCGGCGCGCGCTGCAGCCAACAAGGGGCACGAATTCGACGGGCCGGAGAACCGGTCGCTCGGTGAACAATGCATCATGTGGCCTAACGAAGGGCCGCCCATGCTTCCCGCGGGCTACAACAGCAATCTCCAGATTATCCAGGGCATTGGATACGTGGCCGTCGAACAAGAGATGATCCACGACGCGCGCATGATCCCTACCGATGGCAGCCCGCACTTGGCATCCAACATCCGCCAATGGTTCGGGGATTCGCGTGGACACTGGGAAGGCGACACCCTGGTGGTGGATACGAAGAACTTCACGAATCGCACGGCATTCCATGGCTCCAGCGAAAATCTCCATGTGGTGGAGCGTTTCACCCGCACCTCGGACGATCGAATCCTATATCAATTCACGGTTGACGATCCGTCCACCTGGGAGACATCCTGGAGCGGCGAAGTGCCCATGACTAAGATCGACGGACCGATCTTCGAATACGCCTGCCACGAAGGCAATTACGGGATGAGGAATAACTTGAGCGGCGCGCGGGCCGCGGAGAAAACTGCTCAGGCGGCCGGGAAATAATTGCCATGTTAAGAAAAACGCTTCTTGCGATCGCTGCATTCTGCATCGCCGTTCCCGCTGTGTGGGCGCACCATTCGTTCGCCGCGGAATTCGATCCCAGTAAGCCGGTGAAACTCAAAGGCACTGTCACTCAGATGGAGTGGATCAATCCGCACTCGTGGATTCACATGGACGTCAAGAATCCCGATGGCACCGTTTCCAATTGGATGATCGAAGGCGGCAGCCCGAACGCCTTACTCCGGCGCGGATTCACCAAGAACTCTCTTCCGGTGGGAAGCGAGATCATCGTGGAAGGTTATCAGGCCAAAGATTCCTCCAATCGCGCCAATGGCCGCGAACTCACGTTTGCCAACGGGACCAAGCTGTTTCTGGGCTCGGCGGGCGATTCGGCGCCGGGCGACAAGCCAGATGACAAGTCGGAAAAATAAGTTCCGAATCCCAGACAACAATGACTGCCACGTCGCTCTCGGTTGTGTTGTTTCTGCCGCTACTCGTGAATGCCGCTCCGTCCAGTTGTGAATCGCTCGGCAAAATCGTCTTGCCGGACGCTTCTATTACGCTGGCGCAGTCTGTTCCGGCGGGCGAATTCACGCCTCCCGAAGGCTTTCGCCCCGGGCCTGGCGATCCTTCGGCCAAAGCCCTCACCGCCGCACTCAAGGAACTTCCGTCATTCTGCCGTGTCGCGGCCACGCTGAAGCCCACGCCGGATTCCGACATCAAAGTCGAAATCTGGATGCCGGAGACCAACTGGAACCGGAAGTATGAGGCCGTCGGAAATGGGGGATGGGCCGGCTCCATCAGTTATTCCGCCATGGCTGCGGCGCTGCTCAACGGATACGCTACCAGTTCCACCGACACCGGCCATACCGGCGCAGGCGGCAGTTTCGTTCTGGGACATCCCGAAAAACTGATCGATTTCGCGTGGCGCTCCGAGCATGAGATGACGGTCAAGGCGAAAGCGGTGATCAAAGCATTCTATGGGGACGTTCCCAAGCTTTCCTATTGGGTCGGCTGCTCGTCCGGGGGCAAGCAGGGGCTGAAGGAAGCGCAGAGATTTCCGGACGATTACGACGGCATAGCCGCCGGTGCTCCCGTTCTGAACTGGACACACCGCTCCATCGAGGCGCTTTGGGTGGCGCAGGCCGCGTTGAAAGATCCGGCCAGTTACATCCCGGCTGAGAAATACCCGCTGATTCACCAGGCCGCCATCGCAGCTTGCGACGAGCGGGACGGGCTCAAGGATGGGCTGATCGGCGATCCGGCTGGCTGCCATTTCGATCCTGGGACTCTCGAATGCAAGGAGGGCGATGGCCCGCAATGCCTGACGCATCCGCAGGTGGAAGCGGCCCGAAAGATTTATGCTCCAGCGCTGAATCCGCGCACCGGAGAACAGCTCTCGCCTGGGTTCGAACCTGGCAGCGAGTTGGGATGGCGCGCGATCGCGGGTGGCCCGGAGCCATTTTCCGCTGCCGGCGATTATTTCAAGTACGTGGTCTTCCGCGATCCCGCCTGGAATTGGCGGACCTTCAACTTAGACAGTGACGCGGCTCTTGCCGACCGTGTGGACGACGACACCATCAACGCCACGAGCGCCGATTTGAAGCGCTTCACGGCGCATCAAGGTAAGCTGATCATGTATCACGGCTGGACCGACACCAATATCACTCCCAGAGCGACTGTCGATTATTTCGAAAAAGTGGAGGCGCAACTGGGAGGCGCCACACAGACCGCGCAATCGGTCCGCCTTTTCATGGTTCCAGGCATGAATCACTGTGGCGGTGGCGACGGACCGAACGTTTTCAGCATGACGAGCGCGCTGGAGCGCTGGGTGGAAGACGGCAAGGCGCCCGATCAAGTGGTGGCTTCTCATCTCAGCGGCGGAAAAGTGGACCGCACGCGGCCCTTGTGTCCGTATCCGCAGATGGCTCAATATAAGGGAACTGGCGATCCAAACGATGCCGCGAACTTCACCTGCAAATAGACGCCTAGGTGTGACAGGATTCGTTCTGAGTTGCGCAGTAGCGGTCGTTGCCCTGTCGCCCCTGGCGCTGGGTCAATCGACGCCCACGGAAAACAGGCCTACGCCTCGCACCGCCGATGGCAAACCCGATCTCAATGGACTCTGGGGTCCCGATCGCAACTTCATTTACGACATCGTCAGCACACTGAAGAAGGGCGAGACGGTGCCGCTGCAGCCGTGGGCGCTAGAAGTAACCAAGAAGCGCATGTCCAAGGACGACCCAGAGGCGAACTGCCTTCCAGGCGGCGTGCCGCGCATGGCCCCGTATCCGTGGAAGATCGTGCAGCAACCCAAGCTCGTTGTGTTTTTGTTTGAGGGAAACATCCACAGCTACCGGCAGATTTTCATGGACGGACGCGGACATCCTGCCGATCTCGACCCCACCTGGTACGGGCACTCCATCGCCAAGTGGGAGGGCGACACGCTGGTGGTGGATACCGTCGGCTTCAACGACAAATTCTGGTTCGATTTCGCGGGGCACCCGCATACCGAAAAACTCCACACCACGGAGCGCTACCGGCGGCCCGATTATTCCCACCTGGATTTCGAAGTGGTAATCGACGATCCGGGAGCTTATACCCGGCCGTTTACGATGTACGGGCACTCGCCGTTGATGGAGAATGCCGAAATCATGGAGTACATCTGTAACGAGAATAATCAGGACGTCAGCCACATCCTCGGCAAAGATACCCGGAAGTAGACCCCTACGGACGCACGAGATGGAAGATGTTCAGGGCATTCCTGGCGAACCGGAGCAGGGCACGTGTTTGCCTCGTGCGAATTTCCGCAGAGCTCAGGCCAAGTCGTAGCGATCCAGGTTCATCACTTTGTTCCACGCAGTCACAAAGTCCTTCACAAACACCTCCTTCGAGTCGTCACATGCAAAGACTTCCGCGATTGCCCGGAGCTGGGAGTTCGAACCAAAGAGAAGATCGACGCGAGTGCCGGTCCACTTGAGTTTGTCCGTCGCGCGATCGCGTCCCTCATACACGCCTTCGGTTGCAGAGGGCTGCCACTTCGTCTTCATGTCGAGCAGATTGACGAAGAAATCATTCGTCAGCGTCTCGGGCCGGTTGGTGAAGACGCCGTTTTTCGACTGTCCGAAGTTCGCATTCAGCGCGCGCATGCCGCCGACGAGAACCGTCATCTCGGGCGCGGTGAGCGTCAGCAACTGCGCCCGATCCACCAGCAACTCCTCAGCCGCCATGGGGTGTCCGCCGCGCAGGTAGTTGCGGAACCCATCAGCCACCGGTTCGAGTGGCGCAAAGGAGTGCGCATCGGTCTGCTCCTGCGAAGCATCCGTGCGCCCCGGCGTGAAAGGTACCTTCACGTCGTGTCCGGCTTTCTTCGCCGCCGATTCGACGGCCGCGCAGCCGCCCAGAACGATCAGGTCGGCAAGTGAGACCTTCTTGCCTTTTCCATTAGACTGCTGGCCGGACTGCGAAGCGTTGAATTCCTTTTGGATAGCTTCGAGCTTCGGCAGCACCTTGGCCAGTTGAGCCGGCTGGTTGACTTCCCAATCTTTCTGCGGCGCCAGGCGAATGCGAGCGCCATTCGCGCCACCGCGCTTATCGGAGCCGCGGAACGAGGCCGCCGACGCCCAGGCCGTCGAGACAAGTTCAGAGATGGACAGTCCGGCTGCGAGAATCCTGGCTTTCAGAGCAGCAATGTCCTGCTCGCCGATCAACGCATGATCCACGGCGGGAACAGGATCCTGCCAGATCAACGTTTCTTTCGGCACCAGCGGGCCCAGATACCGCGTGACAGGTCCCATGTCGCGGTGCGTGAGCTTATACCACGCCTTGGCGAACGCGTCTGCTAACTCCTGCGGATGTTCGAGGAAACGCTTCGCGATCGGCGCATAGATTGGGTCCATCTTCAGGGCGAGGTCCGTCGTCAGCATCCCCGGGGCTCGGCGCTTGGACGGATCGTGCGCATCGGGAACGGTGCCCGCTCCAGCCCCATTCTTGGGAGTCCATTGGTTCGCGCCGGCTGGGCTCTTCGTGAGCTCCCATTCATAGCCGAACAGGTTTTCCAGGTAGTTGTTGCTCCACTTCACCGGAGTGGTGGTCCATGTGACCTCTATCCCGCTGGTGATCGCGTCGGCGCCGTTGCCTTTGCCATAGGTGTTCTTCCAGCCGAGGCCTTGCTCCTCGATGGGGGCGCCCTCGGGTTCGGGGCCGACATACTTGCCCGCATCGGCGGCGCCATGGGTTTTTCCGAACGTGTGGCCGCCGGCAATGAGCGCAAGCGTCTCCTCGTCATTCATCGCCATGCGGGCGAACGTTTCCCGGATATCCCGCGCCGCGGCGAGTGGATCCGGCTTTCCGTTGGGACCTTCCGGATTCACGTAAATCAGACCCATCTGAACGGCGGCCAGAGGATTCTCGAGCTGACGATCGCCGGTGTAGCGCTCATCCCCCAGCCATTTGCCCTCAGGCCCCCAGAAAATGTCCTCTGACGGCTCCCAGACGTCCTCGCGCCCGCCGCCAAAACCGAAGGTCTTGAATCCCATCGACTCCAAGGCGACGTTACCGGCGAGAACCATCAGGTCGGCCCAGGAGATTTTCCGGCCATACTTCTGCTTGATCGGCCACAGCAACCGGCGCGCTTTATCGAGGCTCGCATTATCCGGCCAGCTGTTGAGCGGCGCAAAACGTTGTGTGCCAGAGCCTGCCCCGCCGCGGCCATCGCCGATGCGGTACGTGCCTGCGCTGTGCCACGCCATACGAATGAAGAACGGCCCATAGTGGCCATAGTCGGCGGGCCACCAAACCTGGGAATCCGTCATCAGGGCATGCAGGTCCTTGACCACGGCATTGAGGTCAAGGCTCTTGAATTCCTCGGCATAATTGAACTCCTTGTCCATCGGATCAGACAGCGGGGAGTGCTGGTGCAGGATCTTCAGGTTCAGTTGATTCGGCCACCAGCCCGCGTTCGTCGGGGCCCCTGCCACTGTGTGTCTGCGAGGGCCGTGCGGGACCGGGCATTGGGCCTCGGGTAAAATATTTTGCTCTTGTTTTTCCGGGAAAGACGTCCCGGCTGCGGTGGTATGTTCCATATGTTCCTCTTCCTTCGGATTAGTCAAAAAAACTGTGCTGATGCGCGCGATTCATCCGGTATTCACACGCCTAAGACACGGAACGGGAGGTGTGCCGCGGAGCGCACTTCGTGCAGAGCCCGCGGAAAATCAGTTCGCATTCGCGAAGGATACGCTTACCGAGGGAGCGCGAGGCAGGCTTGGGTACGGCGTACCACTCAATGTCCTCAACATTGCCGCAGCGGTCGCAGATGAAGTGGTGATGCCGCATGCCTTTCGCATCGAATCGCGCGGCGCGTCCCTCGACGGCCACTTCACGCACCAGACCCGCCTGCACCAAGTCCCGCAGATTATTATAAGTCGTGGCCCTGGAAGAACGCGGATCCACCCGATTCACGGCTTCAAAGATTTCCGCAGCCGTGGGATGCCGGTTGTGTTTCATCAAGAATGCCATCACGGCGTAGCGCTGCGGAGTGCACCGCAACCCGCTGTCTTCCAAGGACCGTTTAATCGCCTCGGCGTCCATCAATAAATTAGACTATATCTAATCTGACATTTTGTCAAGGCTTGTGCTCTTGGTGGCGGCTGCGAGCAGAAAACTTGCGGATGCCGTATTGAGCATCCTCATGGAGTGGACGCCCTGTTACTCACGTTCGGAACGACCATCCGCCAGCTCGCGCAATTGTGTCCAGTTGGTCGTCAATCACGACGGCATCCCACCGTGTATACTGCTACTCACCGGGGAGGTCAAGTGCAAATCCAGCGGATCATGCTTGCAGGCATTTTGGTCGCGGCATTGGCAACCGCGGTGTATGCGCAGCCGAATGGCGTGATCTATGAAGGCGCTCGTTTGATCATTGGCGACGCGAGCGCTCCCATTGAGAGCGGAGCCTTTGTTGTCCGGAATGGACGCATTACGGCGATTGGCCCGAAAGGCTCCATCCAGCCGCCCACAGGAGCCGCTCACGTGGATCTGACCGGGAAAACCGTCATGCCCGCGCTGAACAACATACACGTCCACATGGGCTACGAGGGATACGTGAGTTGGAGCGTGGAGAACCACACGCCGGAGAATGTTCTGGATCACCTGGAGCGCGAGGCGTTTTATGGTGTCGGAACAGCCATGGCGATGGGCGAGCAACCGACGAAGTTCGCTATTGAGTTCCAGCAGAACCAGTTGGCCGGGAAGTTTCCGCCGGCAGCCCGGTTCTTCTTCGCGGCAGGCATGGCCCCGCCGGGCGGCGGCCCGGATGCGCTTTTGATTCAGGGAACCGGTCCTTTGCACGCCGTTTATGAAGTTTCAAACGCGGAGGAGGCCGTAGCTGCCGTGCGGAAGATCGCAGCGCTGAAAATCAGGCAACTCAAATTCTGGGTGGACAATCGAGACAACATGCGCGGCGGCATGAAGAAAATGCCGCCAGAAGTTTACACGCCGCTCATTGAAGAGGCGCACAAGCACGGCATGATCGTCCATGCTCATGCCACGAATCTTGCAGATCAAAAGGGCGTAGTAAAGGCCGGCGTGGATGTGCTGGTACACACGGTCATGGCCGAAAAGGTCGACGAAGAATTCATCGCGATCCTCAAAGCGAAGCGGCCATATTGGACGCCGGTGATGGGCCTGGGCGACCGCTCCGAGCTTTGTGATGGCGACAACGGTTTCATTGAGCAGGTGTTGCCGGACAGTGTGATCGCCGATATCAAGGCGGGCAAAACCTGGTTGCCCTCGCCTCCCTGCTCGACGCCGGCCAGCGCGCAGTTTGCACAGCGCGAACAGAACCTCCAGTACAATTTTCCAAAGTACCTCGCAGCCGGCGCCCGGATCGTGCTCGGCACCGACGCCGGGGTTTCCGCCAAGTATTCGTACGGCTTTGCGGAGCATCACGAGATCGGCATGTACGTCCGGCTGGGGATGACACCCGCTGACGCGATCGTGGCTTCTACATCCAGGCCCACCGAGGTGCTGCGGATCAACGACACCGGAGTGCTCGCCAGGGGAAAGCGAGCAGATTTTATTGTGCTGAATGCAAATCCGCTGGAGAACATCCGCAATACTCGGGAGATTGACAGTGTCTACCTGTCCGGCGCACGTGTGGATCGAGAGGCGCTCCAGGCAAAGTTTAAGCAGGCGGTGGTGGATCGAGACGCGACAAAAGCCAAACTTCAGAAAGACTACGTTCCGCACCCACCTTCGTCGCGAAAGTTGATTGATTGACTGGTTGATTGACTATGATAAACCGGCGTCAGTTTGTTTCTGCTGCTACTGCGACCTTTGTCTGTCTTCCGCGCGGGCTTGCGGCGACAGCGGTGAAATGCGACTTACTCATTCAGGGAGGACGCGTTGTCGATCCTTCCCGCAAGCTCGATGCGATTCGCGACGTGGCTATTGCGGATGGCCGTATCGTTGTGGTCCAAGCCAACCTGTCCGCCAGTGCAGCCGAAACGATGGACGCGCGCGGCAAGTTGGTGACGCCCGGCTTGATTGACATCCACACCCACGCGACGCGTACCAAGGATGGACCGGCGCTATGCCTCGCCGACGGCGTGACGGGGTTGATCGATGCGGGATCGCAGGGCGCGGATCGGATCGATGAAGCTGTAGCGGTGGCCAAGTCGGCGCCACAGCAGTGCCGCGTTCTAATCAATATCGGGCGTGCCGGTATCCTGCCGGAAGGCGACACGATGGATATCCACCGCGCAGACGTGGCAGCGGCGCGCGCAGCGATCGAGCGCAACCGCGACATGATTGCCGGGGTGAAGGCGCGGCTGTCACGGGACGTCGCGGGCCCGAATGATTTTGAGGTGCTCAGGCGTACGCAGGAGGTAGCCTCGTCGTTCCATCTGCCCGTGATGATCCACATGGGACAAACGATGTCGCCGCTGCCCAAGCTCCTCGCGCTTCTCAAACCTGGCGATATTGTCACCCACATGTTTGCACCGCCGCCGAACAGCATCATCGACGACGCCGGGCACATTCTGCCCGAGGTAATGGCCGCCCGCCGGCGCGGCGTCAAGTTCGATTTGGGGAACGGGCGCACCGGCCATTTGCGCTGGGATATCGCCGAACACGTGCTTCAGGCGGGCTTCTTGCCGGACACTTTCTCGACCGACTGGACTCCCGAAGGCCGCACCGCCCAGGTGATCGATTTCCCGAATGTGATGTCGAAGTTTCTGCTGTTGGGTATGCCGGTGGATCAAGTGATTGCATGCGCCACCGTCAATGCCTCCCGGATATTTCCGGTCTTTCACAACCGGGGGACCCTGAAAGTGGGCGCGCCGGCCGACGTTGCCGTGCTGGAACTCAGGGAAGGCAGCTTCGAATTCGTCGACAATTTTCAGAACAAACGCATGGGGCGCCAGAGACTGTTTCCGAGCGCAACCGTACTCGCCGGCAAACGCGTTGCATCCCGAACTTAGACGCCGCGATAATGGTTCCGGGAGAATGTGCCGTGACGCGATTTCTTACGGTAGGCGTAATTATGGCGGCGTTCGCGTTGAGCGCCGGCGCGCAGGATTGGTATCACGAGCGTGAGGAGCGCTTCCGCGGGGAGCAGTGGCGAGCCCACGTCTTCATGCACGTGAGGTCCGACCTGGAGCACGTTTGGAGCGGCCGGGCGAGCGACAAAGAACGCAGGCGTCTGGAGAGAACCGAACAAGAGCTAACGAAAATGCAGGCGGATCTGGATCAGGGCCGGTTTGATAACGGAATACTGAACGATGTGATCGATTCCATTCGGAAGTCATCGAACGACGACCGTCTTCCGCCGCGCGATCGTGCCGTACTAGCTGACGATCTGAGCCGTCTCAAGGATTACCAAGACCATCACGATCACTGGCGTTAGTTCACTTGCCCACTAAGTGCGTCAGGTCCTTTTCGTTCTCGTCGCAGACGTACTCAATCAGTTCGGTGTCGGTCCATGTGAAGAGCAGATTCACGGTCCACGGTTTGGTATACGCCTTGGGATCGTCGATGGTGATCTGAGCGTTGATGTGCCCAAAATCGGGACGATGAAATCGTTCCGTCAGACGGAGCGATTCCGTACCAGGATGGCCGCTATTGTCGAGCCAGTTATTGTCCACAAACCCCTTGGATTCCACCACCAGGGTGTCGCCGTCCCAATGGCCAACCGAGTATCCCATCCAGGTAGGATTGGGGTCTTTCGGCAGCGGCCGTCCATCCATAAAAATTTGCCGGTAGCTGTGGAGCGCCTCGTAGAGAATTACGATCGGTCCATTGGTGTTCAGGATCTTGAAGGGATACGGCACCACATTCTCCCGGGGCACGCCCGAGAGTACACAACGGGCCTGCGGATCGTCTTTGCCGCTCGTTTCCACGCGATGCTTGTACAGCGTCTCGGCCCAAGGCTGGAAAGAGACCTCGCCGGGCTTCAGATCTTTCGCGATATTACCGGTGTACCCGCCTTTCGTCATCCAGACTCCCGACAGGTCCGGCTTGCCGTCGGCTGTCTTTGGCGCGGGCGCGGCAAGGTTCGGTTTGCCGTCCGGCAATCGCGGAACTCCCGGCGTTGGGTAATTCAGCCACTGCGCCGAAAGTGGTACCGACATCACGATGGCGATAATCCCAATAGCACTGCGCATTCTTGATTCCTTTCTATCGGGCCGCCTGCGTGGAAACACTAGCATCGTACACGATCCTGCCCCCCATCATTGTCATCACCGGCTTGATGTTCTTGATCTGGTCCGCGGGAACGGTGAGATAGTCGCGATCGAGCACCACCAGGTCCGCCAGTTTGCCGGCCTGAATGGAACCCAGGTTGTCTTCCTGAAAAACCAGGTAGGCATTCTTGCGCGTGTGAGCGATCAACGCGTCTTCTCTGCTGATGGTCTGCCGGATTACCTTGGTACCGCCGGCCATTTTTCCCGTAACGGCGAAGTACAAGGTAGTGAATGGCATGTATTGATTGGCTGCGGTGCCGTCGGTTCCAAATCCCCACTGGATGCCGCTGTTTTGAATCGTGCTCAGCGGAGGCATATCGAAAGCGCCGTCTCCAAACAAGTCGTGCATGATCCCACCGTTGATGACGGCCCAGGGATGCACTGCGGCGTACATTCCCAGCTTCTTCATGCGATCAAGCTGTGCGGCGTTGATCTGGTTCACGTGCGCGAAAGTCCAGCGCAGGCCTTTGATGGGATGTTCCTTGTTGATTGCCTCGATTTGGTCGAGGAACGCATCGATGGTGTCGTGCAGTTCCACATGCACGTGCAGGGGCAGGCCGGCCTTGGCTATTTCCATGGCCATGCGACGCCATTGCTGAAGTTGATCGGGAGTAGGATCGGACTTAGTCGCGAACATCGGGTCATGCAGCGGGCCGTAGACGCTCTCGCCGAAAAAGATATTGTCGATATAACTGTCGCCCTGAAAGAGCTTGATGGTGGGAATCTGCGCCAGGCCCCGTTCCATCTGCTCGGGATTTCCCGGCGCAAAACCGTCGATGCAAAAGATCCGGACATTCAGCTGATTCTGCGCTTTCCACTTTTGAAAAATGTCCAGCACGTCGGCGTTGCAGCCGGGAACGCCAACCGATGTGAGGCCCGCGCGATTCACGTCCTGGAGCAACGCGCGGCTGCTGGCTTCCAACTGTTCCGGCGGTACTTTCGGAAGTTTGGCGGCCACCGGCCGGGTGGCTGGGATGTCGCCTCGGATCACGCCGGTAGGCGTTCCGCTTGCATCACGCATGATGGTGCCTTTGACGAAGCCTTGTGGATCGGGCTTGTTCGCTTCAATTCCCAAAGCCTGCAAGGCGCGCCTGTTCAGAAAAACCTGAAAGTACGATTCCTGGAGCGAGACTGGATTATCGGGTGCGATCTGATCCAGCTCTGCACGCGTAAATATTTTGGGTTCGTCAGTGAACTGGTTATGCGTCCAGCCTCCGATGTTATAGACCCATTCGCCCGGCCCCGCCGCTTTCACCCGCTCGCGCAGCAGCTCGAGCGCCCGTTTGCGCGAGTCCACTCCATCGAAACGGAGCTCGCGCGACCAGGTTGTGGCCGCGCGCAGAAGATGCATGTGGTTATCGATCAGACCGGGGATAACGGCCTTTCCCATGAGGTCGATCCGCCGTGTGTTCGGACCCGCAAGCTGGGCCATCTCTTGGTTCGTGCCAACCGCGACGATGCGGTCGCCTTTGATAGCCACCGCCTGCGCGATTCGAAAACGCTCGTCAACGGTGATGATCTTCCCGTTCGAGAGGATCAGATCCGGCGCAGGCTGCGCAGGCAGCATTCCCGCGAAAGCGAGCAGCAAAACTATACGGAGGGTGCCAGGGTAAAAGCGCATATGGGTATCTGGTCGATTATGGCGCGATGCGGCGTTCGCCGCCAGCCCGTCTTGAAGCTACTTGCTGCTCGAGCCCGGCTCACACGGCGTCGGCATCCACTTCGATCGGTCGGGCTCTCGTTTGAAGTGCGTGCTCGTGATGAACGGCTGGTTCAAGTAGTGTGGGTCTTCGACGATGGTGAAAACCGTTAACCAATCGGTCCCATACGCGGTCAGACGATCGAAGTATTCCGTCATTACGGTGTCTTCGCTGTAAGGAACGCCGTTCTTTCGGAGGTACCCGGCCTTCAGATTCGTGGTCATCACCTTTAACGCACCGGGTTTGCCGGGCCCTTGTTGGAGACTCACGCCCAGACCGCCGGGCTGCGTGATGCGATCCCACTCGGCCGCGGAGTTTCCTTGCCACGTCCGTTCCGGTTGAGGTTTTTGGGATTTGTCAAAATAAAGCCGCCGCGTTTGTTGCCCGGCATCGGTATCGATTCGCAACGTCGTGTCATTCTCCCAGCTAATCTGCAGTCGCCCCGGCACGCGCATCAGCGCCGCCGCTCCATAAGCCTTACACCCGTCGCTTGCCAATTGGGATGGGTCCCACATGTCGGCTGCTTTGCGACCCTCGGCGCTCAGCGGAACGCTGGTATAGTCGCCTTTCTTGGGAACTAGCATACGCCAGCGCCAGTCTTCGGTAACTACGGAGACCCAGTTGCCTGTTAAATCGATGGGCGCGGCTTCTTTGGGAGTTTTTGGAGGAGAGGGCGCAGGGCGTCCTTGCGGGGTCGCCGGTACTCCCAGCACCAAAATGAGTAAGGCCGCCGCCGCGATTCGCATGCTCATTTCTTTGACAAATTTTGATACACCGCTTCGATAAACATCGAAGTGGTCCATGGGCCGCTGTCCGATCCGTAACGCGAGTCATACTCCAGCGTGGGACGCGCCGCCTTCACTTGGTCGAGCGTCATCCCTTTCTTGATCGAGTCCTGAATCCGATCGCGGATGATGGTGACCATGTCCCGATATTCCACGACGTCTGCTTCATCGCAGATTCGCCCGTGCCCGGGGATGACCATGGTCCCGCCCTCCTGCCAGTCCTTTGGAATGGTGATTTCAATGATGCGGTTCAAGCCATCAATCACCCCGTTGATGCTACCGCCCTTGTCGATCACCGGGAAAGTCAGCGTCGAAAAGATATCGCCGGTTGCGATGACGTCGGAGCGCCGGAAGAACACCAGGCTGTCGCCATCGGTATGCGCCGCCGGCACATGAAAGATTTGAATTGCTTCATTGTTTAGAGACAATTCCTTCCAATCTAGATAGGATTCGGTGGGCCACGCGGCCACGGGCAGCAGCGCCTTTTGGCCGCTGGGCGCGCTCACCGCAGCCAGCACGGCCTCCTGCGCAAACACCATGGCGCCAGGGCCCGCGCTGTCACTCGCCCGGCCGCCACCCGGAGCGTGTCCAACCGCAGCCAGGCGCTCGTTACCGCCCAGGTGATCCGGATTCGCGCTGGTGTCGACGATGAAGCGAATCGGCTTGTTAGACAATTTTCGGACTGCCGCGATTACCTTGTCGGTGGCCTTGCCATCGCCCGTGTCCACCAGCAGGACGCCGTCGTCGCCCACCTGCACGGCCATGTTCGCACCCGCGCCCGCGAGCATGTAGACGTTTCCTTGAACCGGCAGCACCGAGATTTCGCCCTCAGCCTCGCTGGTCTGAGGAGAAACGAATCGGGGGAAACTTTTGCCCGGCACCGGCGGAGGAAAAATGCGATTGTCTAGTTCGTTCTTTTCCAACTTCGCGATGTATTCGGGATAGGTGGTCGCGGCCCCACCTCGCGCTGCCTCCGCCGGAACTCCGCTCTTGCTAAGGAACTCCTGGATATGCGGCGTCTGACCGGGGAGGTAGTGGGGCACCCAACCCTTCGGCCTGCCGCCCAGCTCATCGATGATTTGCGCCGGCCCGCAATTTCCCCAGGCATCGGCACTCGTGGTGAGGCTCAGCACAAAGTTGGAAGTTCGAATGAATGGCTCGTCCAGGTAGATGGGATCGTTCACGAAGCTGGCCAGCATCAGATAATTGCCGTAGCGCGTGTAATATTCGGTCATGGTCGCCAGATCGCTGGTGGGCGCGCCATTGCGCAACAGCCAGCCGGTCTTGATATGCGTAGTCTCAACCACCAGCATGTTTCGTTCCCAATGTCCGGTGGAGAATCCGGCCCAGGTGTGCGGCGCAAGAGGCGAAGGATGCTCGCGCCCGTCCATCCAGATGGTGCGGGGCCGGCCGTAACTGCCCAGTAAGCTGTAAGCCTGCAACTCGCCCGACACGGGATCGACAATTTTCGAGAACCGAATGTTCGCCGGCCCTCGCATGGCGTACGTGACGACGTGCGGGATGCATTGGCGCTCGAAGGTAGAGCGCGCCGATTCATCCCAGCTCTGCGCCTTGCGCCATCCCGATTCGTTGAGCGGCAATCCGGTATAGTCGCCCAGCCGCACGCCTCCACGATGCTGTAAGTCTTCGTGGAACGTGGCGGCCCATTCGCCTCCCAAATCGATTTGGGCGAAGGCGGAGCCTGCCATCACGAGGATTATGACGCCGAGTCTTTGTCCTGTAGTAAGCAACATCAGTTAGCAAACGAGTCTATCGCAAAAGAACTCTAGTGGTACGGTTCCGGCGGAATCTAGGCAGCCGCTGAGCTTTTGTCATAGAATCGCTCTGGTAGTGGAGCTCTGAACATAAGGAATCGGTCCAATGAAAAGTCTCATGAAGAAGACGCTCCTATTTGCAGCGTTCGCCGCCATGCTGTTGCCATCAGCCAACGCGCAGGCCCCAGCGACCGCGCGTGTCAACCCCTTTGCGGGCGATGTTCCCCGGAAGCCCAAGCCGGCTTTTCCCGGTCAGACGGACGCCCCTCCGCCATCGAAACCGTCGCCGCAAATCGCGGTGGAGACAATAACGGCAAGACTGACGAGTCCGTGGTCCATGGCGCTTCTTCCGGATGGCAATTTTCTCGTTACCGAGAGCATTGGCACTATGCGAATCGTCAGGCCGGACGGTGTGGTCTCGGCGCCGCTGGCCGGAGTTCCCGGTGTCAAGGTAGTGGCCGCGCAGGGCTTGCATGATGTTGTGCTCGATCCCGGATTTGCGCAAAATCGTCTCCTCTACTTTTGCTATTTCGCGCCGCCGCGGGGCGAGGAGCCGGCCATCTGGCCGACCGAGTTCTTCTATCAGCGAGTCTGGACCAAGTCACTGGCCGAACGCCGGACCATGGCGATTGGAACTGAGCGCATGGCGCGCGCGCGGCTCAGCAAAGACAACAGGAGTTTGGAGGACGTTGAGGTTCTGGCAGAGGGCGCGGAGCGCCGGATTGTCCTGGCTCCAGATGGAACGCTCTATATCACGGGTGCCGACCGATTCCGGCTCTACGACTCAAAATACGACGGCGTGGAACACGATTTCACCGATAATCCCGATATTGGGCGCAATTTTTCAGGGCGCGTGCTGCGGATCAATCGGGATGGATCCATTCCCAAAGACAATCCGTGGCTGGGCCGCGCCACGGTAGCGCCCGAGACTTTCGCTCACGGGCTCCGCGACCCTGAGGGCGCCGCCATCAATCCTTCCACTGGAGAGCTTTGGGTCACCGATCATGGTCCCCAGGGCGGCGACGAGATCGACATCATACGGCCGGGAAAAAACTATGGCTGGCCTGACGTCTCTTACGGTGTGCAATATGATTTTCAACGCACGGATGGGCGGAAGAACGTGCCGGTGGGGAACGGAGCTACATCCATGCCAGGCGTCGAGGAGCCAGCCTATTTCTGGGTACCCGATATCGCACCGTCGGGGATGCTCTTTTACACCGGCGACAAGTTTCCGGAATGGAAAGGCAACCTGTTCGTTGGTGCGTTGGAACGGCAGGCACTGGTGCGCCTGGTGTTGAAGGGCGACCGGGTGGTTGCCGAAGAAAGATTGCTTACCGATCGTAATATGCGAGTCCGCGATATCCGGCAAGGCCCGGATGGAGCTATCTATCTTCTCTCCAGCGCCGGGCTGTCGCGGCTCACGCCGAAGTGATCGGTGGATTCGTTCGAATTGCTTCGATGTAGAATGATTAGCCGGGATGACATTCAATCGGCGAGTTGCGTTTGCGGTTACCGGAATCGCGTTCAGCGGGTTCGCACTCTCGCTAGCCGCGCAAAGTAATGAAACCTTCAAGGCACGCCTCTCAGCGCTGCCGGCCGATGCCAGGACGCGCGCCAATCTTGCGGGTTCAGGCTCCGCCTCCGCGGTGCTCACCGGCACAAAACTGGCAATCACCGGCTCCTTCGATGGATTGCGTGCAGCGGCGACGTCAGCCAGCCTGCACAGCTCAGCAGCCGCCGGCGTGAGAGGGCCTGCGATTGGAGATCTCACGATTTCCAAGGCCACCAGTGGAACCATCACCGGAACCATCGATCTGAATGCCGAGCAATTGATCAGCCTGCGCAAAGGTGGGCTGTATGTCCAGATCCATAGCGAGAACGCCCCCGACGGCGTTCTGTGGGGCTGGTTTTTGAAATAGGAGGGTACCCATGCTGAAGAAGAATCTGGTAGTGGCGGTGGCCGTGATTGCCGCCTGTGGCATACCTGTGGTCACAGGTCAGCCAACGTCAGCCGTGGGTCCCTATACTGCGGCCCAGTCCACTGCCGGGCGTGCCACCTATCAGGCCAGCTGTTCCGGCTGCCACGGAGCCGATCTCGGCGGTCTCAATAGCGCTTCTGCATTAGCGGGCGGACTCTTCATGAGCAGTTGGGGCGACCGCACCCCTGGCGAACTGATTACGTTTCTCGAAGGGGCCATGCCTCCAGGCAATCCCGGCAGCCTGGGCGAGCAAGCTTACGTGAACGTCACGGCATTCATCCTGGACTTCAACGGTGCGCGCCCCGGGAGCCAGCCTTTGACGGCTACCAACAAAGTCGCCATTCGTTCGGTGGCTTCTGGTCAGATCAAAGCGCCGGCTGCGCGGCAGGCCGCGGGCGAACCTCTCGGTGGCCGGGCCGAAGCGCCGGTTCCGCCAACACCCCGAGGTCTGGTGGTGGCCGGTGAGGTGAAGAATTTCACGCCGGTGACCGATGGCATGCTGCGCAATCCCGATCCGAACGATTGGTTGATGATCCGCCACGATTATCACGCCAATGATTACAGCCCGCTCAATCAGATCACCACCCAGAACGTGAAGGATCTGGAACTGCAGTGGGTTTGGGCCATGAATGAAGGCACCAATCAACCGGCGCCGGTGGTGCACAACGGCGTCCTGTACCTCATGAATCCCGGCAACATCGTGCAAGCGTTGGACGCGCGCAAAGGCGATCTCATCTGGGAGAACCGCATCGGCTCAACGCCTACGGGCAGCGCCCTCCGCGGAATGGCGATCTACGAAGACAAGATCTACGTCACCACCAGCGAGGCGCACATCTATGCGCTCGACGCGCGCACCGGCAAGAATGTCTGGGACACGTTGATCGGCGATCGCAAGCAGAGTAATTACAGCACCAGCAGCGGCCCCATCATCATCAAAGGCAAGGTGGTGCAGGGCCTGGGTGGATGCGCGAAGTATCAGCAGGAAAAGTGCTTCATCAGCGCTTACGATGCCGAGACCGGCAAAGAAGTCTGGAGGTTTTACACCATTGCGAAGGAAGGCGAACTGGGCGGCGACAGCTGGGGCAAGCTTCCAAATTTGTTCCGCGCGGGTGGGGAAACGTGGATCACCGGCAGCTATGATCCCGATCTCAATTTGACTTACTGGGGCGTGGCGCAGTCGAAGCCTTGGATGCGCGCCAGCCGGCAATCGGGGAACGGCGCGACGTTGTTTGCCAACTCCACCGTGGCGCTCAACGCCGACACCGGCAAACTTCAGTGGTATTATTCCCACGCTCCCGGCGAATCGCTGGATCTGGACGAAGTGTTCGAGCGCGTTCTGGTGGACGATAGCGGCCAGAAGCTGGTGTTCAGCGCTGGCAAGGCGGGCATCTTGTGGAAGAACGACCGCGCGACCGGCAAGTATCTTGGGCACAAAGAGACGGTTTTTCAGAACATCTACGATTCGTTCGATCCCACTACCGGCGAGCCGCACTATCGCAACGACATCGTGGAGAATCAGATCGGCGACTGGGTGCAGAGCTGCCCGACGTCGGAAGGGGGCCACAACTGGCACGCCATGAGCTATCACCCCGGGACCAACCAGCTCATCATTCCCGTGGCTCAGAGCTGTCAGGAAATGCTGGCTCAAAAGATCGCGCTGACCGAAGGCGGCGGCAGCGCGGGCGGCGCCAATCGGCGGTTTTATGAGTCGCCGGGCTCGAATGGCAACGTCGGGAAGCTGGCGGCCTACGACGTCAAAACGCTGAAGGAGACGTGGAAGATTGAGCAGCGGAGTCCGTTTATGACCGCCGTACTGTCGACGGCCGGCGGACTCGCCTTTGTCGGCGACATGGACCGTACCTTCCGGGCCATCGACGTAAAATCCGGCAAGGTCCTGTGGGAGACACGCCTGGGAACATCGGCGCAGGGTTTCCCGCTGACCTTCAGCATTGGCGGAAGGCAATACATCGCGGTCTCGAGTGGATTGGGCGGCGGAAGCCCGCGCATGGTGCCAACAGTGCTCGCTCCCGAGGTCCATTACCCGTCGTACGGGAATGCGCTGTATGTGTTCGCGCTGCCGGAGAAGAAATAGATAGAGGAAGTTGGTAGCGCTAAAGGGAATCGAACGTGTTGATTGCCCGTTCAGTTGGATTCGGGGCGGTCTACGTGTTTGCGTTTACGTTCAGGTGGCACGGCGAGGAAGTCTGGCTGGCATCTAGGGATGATGCCTGCGTGGTACCTCGTGACGCCCGGTTCAGTCTGTCGACCTTTGCGCCCTGAGCTCACCAAATTCCTCGTCGCGCTTTGCGAGGAGAGTTCCAAGCCCTAGTTTAAGGAGGTGGAGTAGATGTTTGAAGTCGTCCGCTCCGACAACTTGTGTTGACATCGAGGATGCCCGGTAGATCAAGCCATACTTGATTACAAGATCGGTCGCGCGCTCAACCAAAGAGTCAATTTCAAGAGGGGTTAGCCCTGTCACCGAGGAAAAATTCGCTAGTCGGACTAACGATGCGTCACGGTGGGACAGGTACCGATTGCGCAGGTCATGTAGGCGTCTAACAACCGGGTTCGAATCGGATACCAGGCTGATTTCTTCGTCGATCGCTGAAAAGTTGAGTGTTCGATAGCTTGGAGCCAGGCTACCCAGATGAGCTCTACCTTGCATCCGAAGTCTGAATGACTCTTCTGAGAAATATACTGCGTTCGATTTGACGGTCAGGAGGAAATTGGCCACGCTCAGAACGCCAGCGGTTTTGTCGTATAGCCGATTGATGTGAAAAAGGGCCTCGTCACCCAGCGCCCTGAACGTGAATGCCCAGAATACCGGACTATGATTAAGCTCAACCAGGTGGTCATCGATTGCAGCATCCAATTCTTTCAGCAATCGCCAGAAGTCAGATGCGCGATGCGCCTCTATCGAGATATGTTCCAGGAGCCGTTCAAACTCAGTCTCGGAACTCACGGGGATGGCCTTCATTGCACCTCTTGAAATTAAGTTATGGACGTTAAGCTATCGACCATATCGATCATTAAGACATCGCTTCATAATCCCAGGTTTCTGGGCCGGGATTGTAGTCACGGCTGGCTCGATTCAGCACCGCGAGCGATAACGCCAAAGCTCCTGCCCGCTATAGATCGCTAGAGGTATACTTCGCCTATCTTGGAACGGCTTTGCCACCGGCCAGTTCGCGTAACAGCCATTGTGTAGCCCCTCGCTATCCGAGGACGCGGCGGCGCGGAGGTCGCAGCAGTGCCAGAAACAAGCCGAGCAGACGGGAGCAGTTCCCCTCCATGTCACTCGGCTCTCGGACATCCTTGGCTTTAAGTGATCTGGCGCAGGAAAGCCAACAGGAGTTTCTTGGCGAATACTCGCGCCTCAACCAGTTCTTCATGGGTGGCTGATCGCAGTTCCCGCGCAAAATTGCCCCGATGACGTCCCTGCAATACCGGCTCGTTGTTCGACAAGCGTCCGAAATCTCTCCATTCTGAACTCGATACCGATAACTCCTTCTGGGCTTGAGGATCCCCCCCAAACCTCTTTGAGAGGGCGTCTCTTGTTTCGTACAGATAGATAAGCTCGTTGCCCGGGTCGTTGTAGGCGGCTAGGTGGCTCGCAAGTAGGGAGTCCAGTAGTGGATCATCAGGATGCGGTCCGTTCTGCCAATGCTGCTCTATGACCGCTGCTATCTGCCCCTCAAGCACTTGTAAATCCGTTTGTTTTTGTTGGTGTTTCGACTTCTCGCGTAGGCGCTCAGTAGAAGAATCGAAGAGAAGTTTTCCACTACTGTCACTTATCTGAAGGCCGTCTGTCACAGAGATTCTTGAGCTGACGGACAGGGCGAGATGCTTGATGCGGAGATCGTTCCAGTCCTGCTCTATCAACGAACCATCGTCAAGGTCATATTTCTTGCCGGTCTTGTACTGCTGCACCTTGAAACGAGCAAGCAGATGGTTGTGCAGCTGTTGCTGCAACAACGGATTCTCTTCGTACGCTTCGGGCTTGATATTGGCAACCACCGCGCCTTTCTCTATCTTTAATGTGCAATCGAGAACGTCAGCTGCTATAGGCGATGGGAAGAAATCCACAGGCGTATAGCTCCACTCTATTTCGTAGAGCTTCTTTTTTGTTCGAACAGCCGTTGACGATTCTCGGGAGTCTTCCTGCGGCTTCTCTTCAGAGCTCATAATCAGCCTCGCGTCGTATGGTCTTCGCCAGGACTCCCTTTCTCGCTCAGTTGGTGAGGCGGCGTGATACGCCGCGACCGGTAAGATTCTAGAGGGAGTTGGTAGCGCTAAAGGGAATCGAACCCTTATTTAAGCCTTGAGAGGGCTCCGTCCTAACCGTTAGACGATAGCGCCACTACAAACTTCCACTATTATACTCGGCAGCCAGCTTCCCCCTCCAGCCTGTTAGACTGGAATTTCGCTCGCGACCCGCTCCAAGCCGTCGCGCCGAGCCTACGGAAGGTAAACGACTCAACATGATTTCCGCAACACAGCTACGTCCCGGCATGGTGATCAAGTTCAATAACGAACTGTACTCCATCTTCAAAATGGAGCACCGCACGCCGGGCAATCTTCGCGGCTTCGTCCAAGTCAAGATGCGCAGCTTGCGCAGCGGCACCATGACGGAACACCGCTTCTCGTCGGAAGATCGCGTAGACCGCGCCGCTCTCGAAGAGATCGAAATGGAATACCTGTACGACGACGGCGAATACTACTACTTCATGAACACCGAGAACTTCGAGCAGATGCATCTGACGCGCGATCTGCTGGGCGACGCCGTCGAGTACCTGGTCCCCCAACTGAAAGTCAACGTCGAGTTCTATGAAGGCAAACCGATGAGCGTTGAGTTGCCGCCGACCGTGGATCTCACGGTGGTTGAAACTGAGCCCGGGCTAAAAGGCGCCTCGGTGTCGAACGTCACCAAGGCGGCGAAGCTGGAAACCGGACTCGTCGTGCAAGTCCCGCCTTTCATCAACGAAGGAGAAAAGGTACGGATCAGCACGGCCGAAGGCACTTACCAGGAACGCGCGTAGGTCATCCTTTTCCGGTCTCGACTAACGCGTAGCTGGTGCTTCGGCCGCCGGCCTCGCCTTGTAGCAGTATTCCTCGCTCCACCAAAGTGAGAATGTCTCGCAGCGCGGTGTCCTGCGAGCAGTCGGTCAGCTTCGCGTATTTGGACGTGGTCAGTTTCCCCTCGAATCCGTCGAGCAAACGATTCACAACCTTACGCTGGCGATCGTTGAGCGGCGTGGTCGCGAACGTCTCCCAGAACCGGGCTTTCGAGAGCACCGACTTCAGGGTGGTCTGCGCGCCATCGATAGCCCGGCCCAGGCATCCGAGAAACCAGGTCATCCATCGGGTTATATCGATCGATGCTGTGTTATCCGTGCTTCCCTGTTGGGTCTGCTCGAGAATTTCGTAGTAGGCATTGCGCTCCCGCTGGATCTGCGCCGACATGCTGTAGAAGCGCTGCGGGCTGCCCTCCGATCGCGCCAATGCCATATCGGCGATCGCGCGCGCAATGCGTCCGTTGCCATCGTCAAACGGATGCAGGGTCACAAACCAGAAGTGCGCGAGCGCGGCCTTCATCACGGCATCTCCCCGGGCGGCCGCATTGAACCAATGGAGAAAGGTTCTCATTTCTTCCGGCAGCCGTTCGGCGGCCGGAGCTTCAAAGTGCACCTTCTCGCGGTGAGACGGACCCGAGACCACCTGCATGGGTCCTGTGCTGCCGTCGCGCCAACGGCCGGTTTTGATCTTGCGCAGACCGCTGCGGCCGGTGGGGAAGAGCGATGCCTGCCAGCGAAAAAGCCGGGCTGCCGTGAGTGGCTTGTCATACTGCCCGGTGGCGTCCAGCATCATTTCCACCACGCCTTCCACATTGCGGTCCGCCGGTTTGAGCGCGCCGATGTCCACGCCCAGCTTGCGCGCAATGGATGAACGCACCTGCTCGGCGTCCAGCCGTTCCCCCTCGATCTCGCTGGTCTTGATCACATCGGACGTAAGAGTCTGGAGCACAGCCTCCGTTCGAAGTGGGAAACCGAGCGCTTCCATGTGCCCGATGAGCCGGCCTTGGCGGAGGCGCATTGCCGCCAACGGCTCCGCCAGGGCGTCCCGATCCCACTGGAAGGAGGGCCAGGACGGGGCATCGTGGATGTATATTCGCCGCATCTTCTGCGTTGATTATAGCTCTTATTCGCCGCATGCTACAACGATATTCGCCGTAGAAGATGCGGTGAATGTGGAGGATAATCACCGCATTGCGGGCAGCCGTCCTTTCTTTTCAACTGATTGCGGAAGCTCTGGTACAACGGTCGCTGGTGCCGATTTCTTAAACCTGCTATCCTTGAATTTGTCCTCGTAGAGGCGCGGAGACCATGAGTAGCCGGTCGCGCAGTTCCGGGAGTTCGGAGCGCCGGTGAAAGGGGTCGGTACATCTTCCGCCGAAATCGGCCGTGGCAGCTACCGCCCGGCACGGTTGGGGGGCCAGGTTAACACCTGCCCACTGTCATCTGGATCTCTAGCACTTGAGATCGGATGGAGCGCTACCGGGAAGTACGCAAGCTGTCCGCGTGCCCCTCCTGCTCCATCCCTCTCATGAATTGATTGGAATGGAATGAACGTTTTCGAACTCACGCGCGCGCTGGTGGACATAGAATCCATCACCGAGAACGAAAAGCAGATGGGCGATATACTCTTCGCCCACCTATCGGAGATGGCTGCGAAGCATGGCGGTCACGCCGAGCTGATTCCCGTCGAGCCTGGACGCAATAACGTTCTCGCCTGGTGGGGTGAGCCGCGGGTTACCCTTTCCACGCACATGGATACGGTGCCGCCGTTCTTCCCCTCGCGCGAAGATGACGAGCACATCTGGGGCCGCGGCGCCTGCGACACCAAAGGCATCATCGCGTCCATGATCTTCGCGGTCCGCGATTTGCTCGAAGCCGGCCATACCAATCTGGCGCTGCTGTTCGTGGTCGGCGAAGAACGCAACAGCGCGGGCGCACTGGCGGCCGCCAAGGCACCTCGTGGGTCGAAATTTCTGATCAACGGTGAGCCCACCGAGAACAAGCTGGCGCTTGGCTCCAAAGGCGCGCTGCGTCTCGAACTGGTGGCGACTGGCCGCATGGCGCACTCGGCTTATCCCGAGCTAGGCGAATCGGCCATTGAGAAACTGCTCGACGCACTGAGTGCGGCCCGCCGCGTGCCTCTGCCGGTGGATAAGATCCTGGGAGCGAGCACGCTCAACATCGGCACTATCTCGGGTGGCCGCGCGCCGAACGTCATTCCCGATCATGCGCAAGCGGAGCTTTTTATTCGAATAGTGGAGAGCGGCAGCGCAACGCTGGAGGCCATGAAACAGGCGGTGCACGGCAAGGCTGTCATTCGTGAAGTCCTTACCATCCCGGCGCTGCTGCTGGGATCGTTGCCTGGTTTTGAAACCACGGTGGTTTCTTTTACCACCGACATTCCCGCGCTCGGCGAAGCCTGGGGCAAGCCGTACTTGATCGGCCCAGGCTCCATTCACGTTGCCCACACTCTGGAAGAGCGAATCCCCAAAGCGCAGATTTTGGAAGCAGTGCAAATTTATAAGCGAATGGTGCAGCAACTCTTATGAACGAAAACAGAATCCCCGTTGGAATCCTGGGCGCCACCGGCATGGTGGGGCAGCAGTTCGTCAAATTTCTTCAGAACCATCCGTGGTTTGACATCACTTGGGTGGGAGCGAGCGATCGCTCGTCCGGCAAGCCTTATCGTGAAGCTACCAGCTGGCGATTGGATGGCGCGATGCCTGCGGCCGTTCAGCATCTTGAGGTGCAGGAATGCAAGCCGGTGAACGCGCCGCGGCTGGTGTTCTCCTCGATGGACGCCTCCGTCGCCACGGAGATCGAGCGGGATTTCGCCATGGCCGGACACGTCATCGTTTCCAATTCGCGCAACCATCGTATGGAGCCGGATGTTCCGCTGCTGATTCCCGAAGTGAATCCCGATCATTTGAAAATCATTCCGTACCAGCAGCGCGTGCGTGGATGGAAGGGCCAGATTGCTACGAATCCGAATTGCTCTACCATTGTGTTGGCGATGGCGCTCGCGCCGCTGAAGCAGTTCGGCATCACCCGTGTGATCGCTACCACGATGCAAGCGATTTCGGGCGCGGGTTATCCGGGCGTGGCTTCCATGGACATCAACGCCAACGTGATACCGTTCATCGGCGGCGAAGAAGAGAAAATGCAGCAGGAGACGCAGAAGATCCTCGGGGATTTTGCGGGCGATTGCCTCCGGCCCCTGAACGCCAAAGTGAGCGCTCATTGCAATCGGGTGCCGGTGGTGGATGGCCACACCGTTACGGTCAGCGTGGAATTCGAGCACAAGCCCAGCAAGGACGACATGATTCGCGCTCTGGTGAACTACCGCAGCGTTCCGCAAGAGCGCAAGTTGCCGAGTGCACCGCCGCAGCCAGTGATCTACATGCAGGAAAACGATCGGCCGCAGCCTCGCCGCGACGTCGAGCGGGAGCGGGGCATGGCCGTGTTTGTGGGCCGGCTACGTGAATGCCCGGTGCTGGATTACAAATTTGTCGCCATGGGACACAACACCATTCGTGGCGCCGCGGGGGCTGCGGTGTTGAATGCCGAGCTCATGTACTCGGAGGGCCTGCTCGACTAATGATTGTCATGAAGTTTGGCGGTACCTCCGTCGAGTCCGCCGAAGCCATTGAGCGCGTCACCGGAATTGTCAAGTCGCGGCTTGACCGAAGACCCATTGTTGTCGTTTCCGCGATGGGCAAGACCACCAACCGCCTGCTGAAAATCGCCGATCTCGCGGTCTCAGGGCGCCGCGACGAAGCTCTGCGAGAATTGACTGCGCTGCGCGATTTTCATCTCCGGGAGTCCGGTATGGAGCGCACGGTGGACGAGCATTTTCAGGAACTCTCGGAGCTGGTCAAAGGCCTGGCCGTGCTCGGTGAGTTGACCCCGCGCTCCATCGACGCGATTTCCAGCTTTGGCGAACGACTGTCCAGCCTGATCGTCACCAACTATTTTCAGCATCACGGACTGAAGGCGGTGCACGTCGATTCGCGCAAGGTGATCGTCACCGATCATCGCCACACACAGGCCGTTCCGCTTTTTGATGAGACCTACGCGAAGCTTGCTGCTGCCATTCCTCCGCTTGCGAAGCAACACGTTGTAGTGATGGGCGGCTTCATCGCATCCACGGCAAATGGGGTCACCACGACGCTGGGCAGAGGCGGGTCCGACTTCACGGCGTCTATCGTCGGCGCCGGTATTGGGGCTGAAGAGATTCAAATTTGGACAGACGTAGACGGCATGCTCACCGCGGATCCCACTGTGATTCCGGGCGCCCATCGGGTGAAAGTCATCTCGTTCACCGAGGCCGCCGAGCTGGCTTATTTCGGAGCGAAAGTTTTGCATCCGGCGACTGTCATGCCAGCGATCGACCGCAATATTCCCGTCATGATCCTGAACTCGCGCCGCCCGCAAGTGGAGGGGACGCGCATCCAATCCGCGACAGTTCCGAGCACGAACGTCGTCAAATCGATCGCCTGCAAGGGCAAAGTGATGGTGCTGAACATCCGATCCACACGGATGTTCATGGCGCATGGATTCATGCGGCGCATCTTCGAGGTCTTCGACCGCAATCAGACTTCGGTGGACATGGTGGCGACTTCAGAGGTCAGCGTTTCGCTCACCATCGACCATCCCGAACGAATGGAGGCGATCCTCACGGAATTGCGCGAGTTCGCCGAGGTTTCGGTGGACGAGAATCAGGCTATCATCTGCATTGTGGGTGAAAACATCCGCCACACTCCCGGGGTTGCGGCGCGCGTGTTCAACGCTCTCGGAGGCATCAACGTCCGTATGTTGTCGCAAGGCGCGTCTGCTTTGAATATCGGATTTGTGGTGGCCGGCGTCGATCTTTCCGCCGCCGTTCAGGCCCTGCACACCGAGTTTTTCAGCGATCTCGATCCGGCGGTCTTTGATTGAGTAAACCAGATGCCTAATCTCGCTATCGTCGGGTACGGCAAGATGGGGCGCTTGATCGATCAGCTTGCCCCGGAGTATGGATTCACCGTGACAGCGCGGGTAGATGTTGGCCGCGATGAGTCGCTGGATGGCGCGGACGTGGCCGTGGAGTTCTCGGTGCCTTCGGCCGTGCTCGGAAATATTCAGAAAGTTTCGGCGCTTAAGATTCCACTTGTGATCGGCACCACGGCATGGCTCGAACATCTGGCCGAGGCCAAATCGCTGATCGAAGCAAACGACAGCGCTCTGGTTTGGAGTCCCAACTTCTCGGTCGGAGTGAATGTGTTCACCCGCCTGGTGAGCGAAGCCGCGCGTCTGCTGGCGAACGAAAAAGAATACGGCGCGTGGGCTTGGGAAATTCATCACATCACTAAGAAAGACGCGCCTTCCGGCACTCTCATCCAGCTTGTGGATAAGATGAAAGCCGCCGGCTACGAGCGCAACATCGACGTCAGTTCCAACCGCGCGGGCGCGCATCCGGGGACGCACGAGATTGGTTTCGATTCGGCCGCCGACACTATCACTCTGCGCCACGCCGCGCGGAGCAGGGAAGGTTTCGCCCGGGGCGCTCTGAAAGCGGCACAATGGATTATCGGACGCAAAGGTTTCTACGAATTTAGCGACGTTCTGTTTGGAGCGCACAGCGCGGGAAGCTCCCGCTAGAGGTAACAACAAGTCGCGGACCGCTGCGTTGTGCGCGATGTTAATTTGGAGGCTGACATGTTGTTTCAAGGTTGTGGTACCGCGATGGTTACGCCGTTCCGAAAGGACGGCTCACTCGACGAGCCTACGCTTCGCTCGCTGGTGAAGCGGCAGATCGACGAAGGCATCAACTTCCTCGTACCGTGCGGTACGTCGGGAGAAAGTCCCACGCTTTTGCACAAGGAACATCTGAGGGTGGTGGAGATCACGCTCGAAGTAGCCAAGGGCCGCGTGCCCGTGCTGGCAGGCGCGGGCGGTTACAACACTGCCAAGGTGATTGAACTCGCCAAAGAGATTAAGGCGATGGGCGCCGATGGCATTCTTTCCGTCACGCCTTACTACAACAAGCCGACGCAGGAAGGCCTATACCAGCACTACAAAGCGATCGCAGCCGCGGTGAAGCTGCCCACCATTGTGTATAGCGTGCAAGGCCGCACCGGTGTCAACGTCGAGCCTGCCACGCTGAAACGGCTGTCGGAAATCGACTACATCGTCGGCGTCAAAGAAGCCTCGGGCAATATCAGCCAAATGGCGCAAGTGGTACATCAGGTCCCATCGGACTTTGCCGTTTTGTGCGGAGACGATTCCATCACCATTCCTCTGATTGCTCTGGGCGGTCACGGGGTGGTCTCCGTGGTCTCAAACGAAATCCCGGGCGAGTTCACCAAGCTCACGCAGCGCGCACTTGCGAACGATTTCGCGGGCGCTCGCGAGTTGCAGCGAAAATATTTGCCGCTCATGGAAGTGAACTTTGTGGAATCGAATCCGATTCCAGTGAAGGCGGCGATGGCGCTCATGGGTTTGCTGGAGCCCGTGTGGCGGCTACCGTTATGCCCTCCAAACGCCGCCAATCTAGCGAAGATCGAAAAGGTGCTCGAAGCATTGGGTCTGCTGGCCGGCCGGAGTGTGCATGCAGGCTGAGATCGAGAAGCTATTCGACGAAAAACCTCAAACCTATACGGATACGCATTTCGATCTTTTCCAGCGCTTTAAACTGGCGCTGAACGAGGGTCGAGTGCGCGCCGCCGAGCCCGACACTTCCACAAAAATCGGATGGCGCGTGAATTCCTGGGTGAAGAAGGGAATCCTCCTCGGGTTTCGCATGGGCGCCGTGGTGGACATGTCGATCAACTCTACGCGGCAACCTTGGTTCGACAAGGCGACTTTTCCGGTGCAGCGCCTGGCGGTGGATCGCGGCATCCGCATCGTTCCTGGCGGATCCAGTATTCGGGACGGCTGCTACATCGGTAAAAGCGTGACGTGTATGCCGCCCATGTACATTAACACCGGAAGCTGGGTGGGCGATGGCTCCATGATCGATTCGCACGCACTGGTAGGAAGCTGCGCGCAAGTGGGATCGAATTGCCATATTTCCGCCGCCGCCCAGATCGGCGGGGTGCTGGAGCCGGTAGGCGCATTGCCAGTGATCATCGAAGATGAGGTGCTGATGGGCGGCAACACTGGCGTTTATGAAGGTACCGTGGTGAAGCGGCGCGCGGTCCTCGGTTCGGGCGTCATCTTGAACCGCTCCACGCCCGTATACGATGTAGCGCGCGGACAGATCCATCGTGCCACCGACGAAGATCCGCTGGTAATTCCTGAAGACGCGGTGGTGGTTGCTGGCTCACGGGCCATTACATCCGGGCCAGGGCGCGATTGGGGCTTGTCGTTGTACACGCCGGTCATCGTCAAGTATCGCGATTCGAAGACCGACACGAAGATTCAACTGGAAGACTTGCTCAGATAGTCGAGCGTGGCGCGAGCGGTTTTCTCCCAGGTGAACTGGGCGGCGCGGCGTTGCGCGGCCTCGGTTGAGATTTTACCCGATACGAGCAGCAGCAAGGCATCTCGAATCTCGCGATCGTTGGCGGGATCGAAGAAGTGGACCGTGGATCGCGCGATCTCGCGCAATGGCGGAATGTCGGAGCAAGCCACAGGGACTCCAGCGGCCATCGCTTCGAGTACGGGCATGCCGAAGCCCTCGAAGGTGGATGGATAAATGAATCCCAGCGCTCCACGGTAAAGTCTGTACAGGTCTTCGCGCGGAATCCAGCCGGTGATTTCGACGGAGTCACCCGCCAGGCTTTCGATCTCTTGGGCGGCGAATCCGCGCACTCCGGTCAAGATCAATTTTGGCGCGTTCTTCATTTGAGCATGTACGCGCAGCAGGCGCTTGAGGTTTTTGTGCGGATGCGTGGTGGATACGCACAGCAGGTAATCCTGGGGATGGCGGCGATAGCCGATTTCGATGAACTCGCGCTCCACGCCGTGATGGATTACTTCGGAGGACCGCCCGTAGTAGCGCTTGAAATCGTCATGAGTGGCCACGGACACTGCAATTGCTCCGCGCGACCTTCGCGCCGAAGCCCACACGAGAAAATTCCAGAATGGCAGATCGAACCATCGAAAATATTCCGGGTGCCGCTTGTGCTGCAGATCGTGAAACACGGTGACCATGGGGCAACCGCACAGGAGGGGTGCCGTAAATCCCGGGTTGAACAGAACGTTGAGCCGATGGTTGCGCGCCGCAAACGGCAGCACGAACTGCTCCCAGAGGATGCGCGCGGGGCGAAAGCTTGCGCTGACGGCCTGTGGCGCGCGCACGAAGTTCGGACGATCCGGCACTAGATCGGCGCCGGTTTCGCGATTAGTGAAGACGACGTATTGGTTCTCTGAATCAATATCGGCCAACGCGCGCAGCAGGTTTCGGAGATAGATCTCGGTGCCCCCGACGCCTCCAGGAATGAGGTAGAGGGCGTTCACCCCGATGCGAATCATTGTCGTCGCAAAATCTAATGACCCATACGAGCCAAAGCTTCGGTGGCGGGTGCATTGTTCGGGTCCAGCGCCAGCACGCGCTGATAGTCTTCTCGAGCTTGCGCTGAATTGCCTTGGATGGCATGAATGTTCCCGAGATAGTAATAAGTCATGGCGAAGCCCGGGTCCAGACGCTGAGCGGTGGTCAGAGCTTCCAAGGCCTCCGGGTACTTGCCTATTTTTCCGTACTCCATGCCAATTTGCGAGTACACATGCCCGCCCGGATGCTGTGCCGCCGCTTGCTGAAGTTTCGCGATGGCTTGCTGTGAGTTCCCGGCGCAATCGTAGGCCAGCGCCCAATCGAGCAGCAGGTCATATGTCGGAGGCTCCAGTGCGGCGGCTTTTTGAAATTCGTCAACCGAGTCGGAACAGGCGGCTGCCTGAAACTCCACGAACGCCAGTTGAAAGCGAGGGCGCAGTTTCTGGGGAGATTTCGAGACAGTATCTTTCCAAATGTCGATGGCGCTGCCCCACAGCAGATTCCTTTGGTAGGTCAAGGCGCCTTCCACCACTAAAACCAGCGCGAGCACGCCGACGAATACATTTCTGGACGGTTTCCAGCGCCGCAGAAATTCCACGGTGATGAACAAAAGACCAATAAACGGCAGATACAGGCGGCGCTCCGCCATAGGATCGCGGATGGGCGCGAAGGACGATGTAGGCGCGAGCAGAATGAGGAACACGAACCATCCGTATGATGCGATCGGAAAGCGCCGCCGGTAGATCCAGGCCAAAGCACTCAGAGCCAACAATCCGGCCAGACCGATGACCGCGCCGTGAGAAGTGATGCTCCGTGAGATGGCGATGTCGGGATCAAGATTCTGGCCGATTGGAAAGACAAACAGGCGAATATAGGCCCAAATCACGCGGCACTCGGTGAAGAAGTATTGATACCAGGCCAGACCCTGGATCTGAAAGCCGGCCGTCTGGTTCCCGCGTAGAATCCGCAAGATGACCACGACTGCGAATACGGAGGCGGCCGCGATAGGAACGTACAGCTTCCAATTCCGCCAGATCACGGACGGAGAGAATTCGAAGTTCCAATAGTAATCGGTCAGAATGAACAGCGCCGGAAGAACGGCAGTGTGCTCCTTGGACAATCCCGCCGCGGTGAAGAGAGCGAGAAGCGCCAGGATTCGAGGGATGGATAGAACGGCAGCGTTGCGATAAAGGAAAACGACCAGCGCCGCCAGAACAAAGAACACGCTGAGTGTTTCCGAGCGGCTGGCGATATAGCTGACCGATTCGGTCTGCACCGGATGGAGCAAGAAGAGACCCGCCGCAAAGAAGGACAGAATGCGAATGCGCGATTCCTCCACGCCAGCCCAGCTCAATACCTTGCGAACGGACAGGAAGATAAAAATGGCGTTAAAAAAATGCAGCAGCACGTTCCATGCGTGATAGCCGAACGTTTCCTGCGCGCCGGATTCCTGATAATTCAGCCAGAAGGTGAACATCAGCAGCGGACGCATCTGATGCAGCCAGGCCTTGAAAGGGAGATCCGAGGCATTGGGAAGCATGTACGTCAGGTGTGTATCGTCCAGCAGAAAGGGACCGTGGATGGCGGGCCAGTAAACTTCAAACGCGGCGAACAGCGCGATCAGCAAGCTTGCCGCGTAGATCCAAATCCAAGGATCCGTGCGGGGGGCCGCGGCCACCGCAATCGGCGCAGCGTGCTTCACCCTCTTGGTCTTGCTATTCTTCATTTCGATTATGCAATTGAAACTCCACAATCGCGAGCCGTTGGGCCATCGCAATGTGGGCGTCCTTCAAGTCGGAAATAACCACCGAGAGGCGATAGATCACGATCACGAACACACAGAAGACCAGCAGCAGCAAGGCTAGCGGAGGATCGGCGAGACCCAGGTGTCGGGAGATCCAGTTGAGCGCAAAAGAAGAACGCGAGAGCACCAGCAGCATGACGGCGGCGGCCAGCCAGCTTACCGAATACTCAACGCGTATGTGCGAGCGGCGGACGGAAAACAGGACGAGAGCCATCAAAAGAACGCTCAGAATGGTTGTGACGTTCAGTAAACGCTCCATGCTCTACTCCTTTCCTTGCGGGGAATCCTTCCGTCGGCGGCCTTCGAATTTCAGAACGTTGATAAACACACCCAGCAGAACGTGGAAGATGTAATACAGCGATTTTACCGCGGTGATGGTGCTGTGGCCACTTTTGCGTGCACGCATCCGGCAGGGCACCTCCTGGAACTGGAAGCGCTTGCGCTGTAATACCACGAGCGCCTCGATTTCCGGATATTCCAAGGGAAAACTACCGGTGAAAACCTGCAAGGCCTGGCGGTTGACGCCGACAAAGCCCGAAGTGGGATCGCGCACCGGCTTTCCCAAGATGGGCCGAAGCATCAGGCGAAAGAACCAAATGCCGATAGCGCGGACGGAGTTGGTGTACCCGCCGTTGCCATTCTGAAAACGCGAGCCGATCACCATGTGGCATCCGGTTTTCCGCAGCGTCTCGAGCAGAGCCGGGATGTACTTAGGATCATGCTGGCCATCGCCATCCACGCGAATAACATATTCGTAGCCAAGCTCGTAGGCGAGTTTGTATCCAGCTTGGACACCACCCCCGAGGCCCAAGTGATACGGTAAGCGGAGGACGTCCGCGCCCGCCAATCGCGCCATTTGGTCCGTGCCGTCGGTGGACGCATCGTCGACCACCAGAATGGGCGATCCGGGGACCACGCCGCGGACTTCCTGGATCACACCGCCAATCGCGCCCACCTCGTTAAAGGCCGGGATCAGAACTAAGAACTGGTCAGGTCCCCCCGCCGGCTTCACAGTGCGGCCACCTGGCGTGGACTGATGGAGTGACGCCGGATCAGGCGGCGAAATTGTTTTCGAGTAAGCCGGCGTTTTATCCCGCGGCGCTGTCGCCAAACCTCTGGGAAGCGCGCCAGCAATTCGAGATGGCCGCGAATGACATACCAAGAAAGACGAAAAAAGCTGCCGCCCGCGCGTTGAAACTCGGCAGCCTTGCCCCGTCCCCGTAGCGCATAGACGAAATGCCAGAAGTAGCGAGGCACGGCGTAGAGCGGCACCCGCAACAGATCGAGCAGAGGAAAAGTTTTGAAGATCACGAAGAGGCGATTGCGCTCCACGTAGCGGGCTTTCAGCGAGGAAGCCTTGCCCGAGGAATGCGAATAACGATGCTCGACCACTGCCTCGGGAACGTATAGGCATTCCCAGCCGGCCCAGCGGGCGCGGAGGCCGAGATCGGTGTCCTCGCAATATAAGAAGAAGCTCTCATCAAAGAGGCCGATTTCTTCCAGCATTTCTCGTCGATACAAAGCCGCGGAGCCGCTCGGTAAAAGCACCTCTTCTTTGCGCGCATAGGACGCTGGCGATTCCAGGTGACCACGCTGCTTGCTGCTTCCGTCCAAACAAAGAAGCATGCCCGCCGAATCCAGACGTCCGTCGACCGCGTCCCGCACTTGCGAGGCGCACATGCCGACGTCGGGGCGCGGCTCGATTGCCGCAAGCAGAGCCTCCAGCCAGCCGGACTGCGCGGTGGCGTCGTCATTCAACACAGCCATGTAGGGAGCAGCCGATTGACGGAAGGCTTGATTGACGGCCGCTCCGAAGCCGACATTCCGATCGTTCGCGATCACTCGGACCCGGTCGCTGCCCGGCACCGCGTGCCGTGCGCTGTTGTCCACTACGATGATTTCAAAATCGCAGAATGTCTGGCACTCCAAAGAGGCCAGGCACTCGTGCAGAGTCTCGTCCGCCGCCAAGGTAGGAACAACCACGGTCACTGTTGGATGGACTTGGCCGGACCGAAGTTCTCGTGCCATCTCAGGTTGTGTGCAGCCTCCCAGCCCTGGGCCAAAACATAGGGTAGGATAGTGGCTTGCATAGACACTTACTATACATTCTCCTTGCAACTGGTGGGCTGGCGCAATTTCTGCCAGCGCAAACAGGCTCGCACCTTGGGGAGATCCGGCAGCTTACCAACGGCGGAGAGAACGCCGAGGCGTATTGGTCGCCGGACGGCCAACGGATCATTTTTCAATCCACGCGCGACAAGCTGCAGTGCGATCAGATTTTCATCATGAATCGAGATGGGGGCAACCAGCACATGGTTTCCACCGGCAAGGGCCGCACCACCTGCGGATATTTTTTGCCGGACAACAAGCACATTCTGTACGCCTCAACGCATGAAGCCGGCGACGCGTGTCCGCCCGCCGCCGATCGCAGCAAGGGCTACGTTTGGGCCGTGTATCCAACTTACAAAATCTACCTGGCCACCGATGACGGAAAGATTCTGAAAACTCTGGCTGGAGCACCCGGTTATAACGCGGAAGGCACGGTGAATTTCAAAACCGGGCGGATTGTGTACACCTCCATGGAATCCGGCGACTTGGATCTATGGACCATGAAGCCGGACGGATCGGACAAAAAGCAGATCACCAAGACCGATGGGTACGACGGAGGCCCGGTGTTTTCGCGCGATGGCAAAAAGATCGTGTGGCGCGCGAATCATCCGCAGACGCCCGAAACCGAGAAGCGCTATCACGACTTGCTGAGCGAGAATCTGACATCGCCGATGAAGATGGAACTGTTCGTCGGGGACAACGCCGGAAAGGAAGCTCGCCAGATCACGAATTTCGGATGCGCCAGCTTTGCTCCCACGTTCACGCCGGACGGTAAGAAGATTCTATTCGCATCGAACCGGCATGACTGCGACGGGCGGAAGTTTGAGCTATACCTGATCGACGTCGACGGGTCAAACTTGGAACAGGTGACCGACTTCGGCGGTTTCACTGCCTTTCCCGAGTTTGCACCGGACGGAAAGACGATCATGTTCGCGTCGGACAAGGGCGCGAAGTCGCCGTACGAGTTCAATATCTTTACGGCCGCGTGGAAGTAGCGACGAGGTGATGGTGGGCGGTCGCGGGCTCGAACCGCGGACCTCCTGCTTGTAAGGCAGGCGCTCTAACCGGCTGAGCTAACCGCCCCCGTCTGACTCCTAATTGATTCTAAAACACTTCAACGCCGATCGAATGCTCATTGCGGTTTGAGCGGATCAAGACTTCCTCACGCAAACCATCAACGCGTTGCCGGAGTAAGTGGCGCTAGAAGCGCCCGGGCGCATCTTTCTATTATCTTTATTCATTGTTAATGCCTTCTTCATTCTATTGCGTGTATTCTTATAGCATCCTTATCTCTCTCTCATAGACTTGTAATCGAGGCGGGACGTAATTTGCGGCTCACGGCCGAGGCCGGGCACATAATGAGGATCCACGTGGGAACCGAGCGAAAAGGCGCGATTCGATTTGTGAGCCACGCGCTGGCCGGATCGGCGGCAGTGTTGGTGGTCGTGTACTTTGGACTGCGTCTGCACGTCAATTTCTCAACCACGGGTTTTCTGCATCTGCTGATCGTCGTGCTTGTCGCGACGATAGCTGGTTTCTGGGAAGCCACCGTGACCTCGTTGGTGGCTCTAACCTGCTTGAACTATTTCTTCGTTCCTCCCGTCCACACGTTCTATGTGGCGGACCCTCAGAATTGGGTCGCGTTGCTTACCTTCGAATCAACCGCTCTTCTAGTGAGCCGGCTATCCATCCAACTGGAGAAACAAGCGCACACAGCCATCCTAGAGCGCCGCGGCACGGAGAAACTCTATGAACTCAGCCGCCGCACTCTTTTGATGAATCCGCAACAACTGCCAGGATCGCAGATTGTGGCTCAGATTCGCGACGTAATTCAGATTGACGCCCTGGCCCTCTTCGACGCTGCACGAGCGCACGCCGACGCAATCGGCGACTCCAGCCCGGAGTTGGAGGCGCTGGCCCGAAATACCTACCTGCAAGAACGCAACGAAGATCACGCCGACCTGATCACGTTCCAGCGCGTGCTGCGGTTGGGAACCAGTTCGATTGGCGCTATTGTCCTCCGGGGCAACAATTTAAACGCTCTACTCGCTGACTCAATCGCATCGCTCACCGCCATCGCTTTAGAACGGGCACGGTCCTTCGAGAAGCAAAGCTACGCTGAGGCGGCGCGTCAAAGTGAGCAACTGAGGACAGCGGTGTTGGATGCCTTGGCTCATGCTTTCAAGACCCCGTTGACCGCGATCAGAACCGCGAGTTCGGGCCTGCTCGAAGCCGGTCGCCTGGACCCGACGCAGGAAAGTTTAATCACTCTCATCGACGAAGAGTCCGACAAGCTGAACACTCTGAGCACGCGCTTGCTCCAGACAGCCAGGCTGGAGGCTGCGGACACCAAGCTTCGCAAGGAACCAGTTTTCATCCCGCAGCTGATTGACCAGATCCTCGCCGAACATGCGGAGCAACTGGGCGGGCATCCAATCCAGGTTTCGGCCATGGACCAGCTCTGCGCTACTTGCGGAGACCGCGAACTACTGGGGACAGCCATCATGCAGTTCATCGACAACGCGGTCAAGTATTCCACGCCGGGTTCTCCGATTGCTATCGCTGTGGACGATGACCCGGATGAAATTCTTATCTCGGTCCATAACGAAGGCTCGGAAGTTCGGCCGGAAGATCGCGAGCGGATTTTTGATCGCTTTTACCGTAGTCCGGGATCCAACCACCGGGCGTCCGGAACTGGATTGGGCCTCTCCATTACCAAAGAGGCGGCTCAAGCACATCGGGGACGCGCCTGGGTGACTAGCGAGAAAGGAAAAGGAACTACTTTCTTTCTGTCTCTTCCGCGCTGGGAGCGGAGACTGTCATGAATGCCGTGAACGCATCGCAGGGTAAAGTTCTGATTGTGGACGACGAGGCGTCTATTCGCCGCGCGCTTCGTGCTACGTTTGGCACACTCGGCTTCGACACTGCGGAGGCCGTGACGGGCGAGCAAGCATTGCCACTGCTGCGCGCAGGCAAGTTCGATGCCGTGCTGCTGGACATCAACATGCCAGGCATGGGGGGCCTGGAAGCCTGCCGGGAAATCCGCCGTCAATTCCCTCGTCTAGCGGTGCTCATGCTTACTGTTCGCGACAGTGAGGACGACAAAGTGGGAGCGCTGGAGGCCGGCGCTGATGATTACGTCACCAAGCCATTTCCGATCCGCGAGCTAATCGCGCGCGTACGGGCCGCGGTGCGGCGTTCGCATGCTCCGGCGGGGAACGAGAACGAAGTCATCGTGATTGGCGATATCTCGCTCGATCCTGCCCGTCGCCTGGTCCAAAAGAGCGGCCAAACCGTGCACCTCACGCCCAAGGAATTCGATCTCTTGCATTATCTGATGAAGCACGCTGGGCTGCCGATGATGCACGCCCGTTTGCTCGGCGCCGTATGGGGGCCGGAGTATGGAGGTGAGCTCGAGTACCTGCGGACTTTCATCCGGCAGTTACGCAAGAAGCTGGAGGACGATCCGGCGCGGCCCACCTATCTCCTCACCGATTCGCACCTCGGGTACCGCTTCCGAGAAGAATCCTAGTCCCGCAGGCTGTCCTCGAATTCTGGTACGATCAGTACAATGATAAGTATTCGCTCCGACTTCGGCGGAACGGCCTCCCTTACCGCCCCCGCCTTTCAATGATTCCATCCAGAAACTACCCGCCCCGCCGTCCCAGGGTTCGGGAAAATGTGAATGAGGCCATTCGAGTGCGCGAAGTGCGTGCCGTATTTCCGGACGGATCCGTCGAGATCATGCCGACGCTGGCCGCCGTGCGCAAAGCGCAGGACATGGGCTTGGATCTCATCCTGATCGCACCCACCGCCGAGCCGCCCGTCGCCAAGGCCATGGACTATGGTCAATGGCAATACGAAAACAAGAAGAAGCAGCACGAGGCCAAGAAAAAACAGCATGTCATCCAGGTGAAGGAGCTGAAGTTCCGCCCCAACACCGATGACCATGACTACGAGTTCAAAAAGAACCACGCCATCCGGTTCCTGGGTGAAGGCAATCGCGTGAAAGCGGTAGTTCAGTTCCGCGGCCGCGAAATCGCACACGTCGATCTAGGCAAGAAGCTCTTGCTGCGTTTTGCGCAAGATCTTTCGGGGCATGGGATGGTGGAAGGCCAACCGCGGCTGGAAGGCCGCAATGCGCACGTGATCATCAGCCCGGTGAAAGCCACTACGCCGCCCAAGGATAAGCCGAAAGAGCCTGGCCAAGCTCCCACCGCTCATTGATTCTGAATTCTGGATTCTTTTTGGGATTCTGACTTCTCGAATTCTGAATTCTTCTTAGTAGAACAGATACTTCCGCCACTGATCGTCGCTCTTGGCCAGCAGGCGCATCAAGTGCCGGCTGGTATGTAAACTGAACGGACGCGGGGCGCGTGCCAGCTTCATTCCGGCTTCTTCGGGAGTGCGGCTGCCCTTGCGGTTATTGCAAGGATGGCAACAAGCCACCAGGTTTTCCCAAGTGGTTTCCCCGGCGCGCGAGCGGGGAACCACGTGATCCAGCGTCAGTTCGCCGGACGGCATAGTGCGATGGCAGTACTGGCAAGTGTAGCGGTCGCGCATCAAAATATTCTTGCGCGAAAGCGCCCGGGTCTGATGCGGGATGCGGCGGTATTCGAGCAGCCGAATCACGGACGGAACACGAATGGAATGACGCGGAGAATGGACGTGCGCCTGCGACTCTTCCTCGGCCGACGCCACGCCCTTGAGCACCAGCACCAACGCCCGGCGCGCGGCGCAGATGTTGATGGGCTCATAGCTGGCATTCAGCACTAAGACCGGTCTGTGTAAACGATCAAGACTGGGCATCTTCGGATCTCCCGGAGAAATTCGAGTCGTGGAGCAGCGGGTTCATCATCAAGCGCCGGTCGGCCCGCGCCAGGGTCAACAAGGTCACCTGCCGGGCGCCGCCCCGCTTGAGCGCGCGCGCGCAGGACGCCGCAGTGGCGCCGGTTGTCATAACGTCGTCGATCAGCAGCACGCTACGGCCATCGAGCGCCGCTCGTTTCCTTGCTCGAAACGAGCCTGAAACATTTTCACGGCGCTTGGCGCTGGTCAAGCCCGCTTGCGATGCGGTATTCCGCACGCGCCGCAGAGCGTTCGCGACTGGTGTGTGAGTACGCCCGCCGACCTCACGGGCCAGCAGTTCCGCCTGGTTGAACCCGCGCTGCCATCGCTTGCGCCAATGTAACGGCATCGGGACGATCACATCGAAACTTTGCTCGCGCGGTAGAGCGCGCACCAACAGCCGCCCCAGCGGCCCCGACAGTGTCTGAACGCGCCCATATTTGAAGAGGTGAATCAGCTTGCGCAGCTCGTCTTCGTAAAATCCGAACGAGTAGGCCGCGTCGAACCCGCGCACGCCCCGCCGGCACAGGGCGCAACGGCCCTGATCATCCAGCGGAAAGCGGCTCAGGAAGGGTGCACGGCATTGGAGGCAATAGTATTCCGCCGCCAGGGCCTCAGGCTTAGCCAGGCAAGCCGGGCAGACCGGTACGCGCGAAAAATCCCTTAGGGGCTGATCGCAGATGCGGCAATCGTCGGGGAAAAGGACGGAAAAAAGGACAGCGGGGATCTTTCGAACAGAAGAGGACGCCAGCTCACGAGAGGTATTTCGTGCGAGCCATCTACTGCTGAAGACGCACCCCCTTCAAACAACTAGTTTACACGATGTAGTGGCTGCCTTGTAGATGGATTCTCCCTCCACCTGCTCCGGCCGGCTTCCAGCCGTCGCTCCAGTTCACAACCCGATACAATGGAATCGAAAGCCGAAGCATGCAGACCTTCTACATCGAGACCTTCGGATGCCAGATGAACGCGCACGATTCCGAGAAGGTAATCGGCACGTTGTTGTCACAAGGCTATGAGCAGGTGGCCAAGCCGGATGAAGCGGACCTGGTACTTTATAACACCTGTAGCATTCGCGACAAGGCCGAGCAGAAGGTGTTTCATCGCTTAGACGAGTTCAAGCGACACAGCCAGGGCAAAGTATTTGGAGTTCTGGGTTGCGTCGCGCAACAAGAGGGCGAGCGCATCTTCGAACGCGCCCCGCACGTCAGTCTCGTCGCCGGATCGGCCAGCTACGCGAAGCTGCCGGAGATGCTGGTTCAGCTTGAATCGGGAAACCGCCGCGTCACAGGACTGAGCCTGGACAACGATCAGGCATTCGAGACGCCCTTCACGCGGCGAGATAATCCGCACCGCGCTTACATCACGATCATCGAAGGCTGCGACAAATCGTGCGCCTATTGCGTGGTGCCGTTCACGCGCGGGCCCGAGCGCAGCCGCACCAGCGAGAGCGTCTTGAACGAAGCGCGCGAGCTGGCGCGGATGGGCTATATCGAAATCCAGTTATTAGGCCAGAACGTGAACAGCTATCGCGATCCATCGCCGGCTGGCTGGGATTTTGCGCGCTTGTTGCGCGCCATAGGCGAAGTGGACGGCATCCGCCGCGTGCGTTTCACCACATCGCACCCCCGCGATTTCGTCAAAGACATCATCGACGCCATCGACGACAATCCGGTGCTCTGCAATCACGTCCATCTTCCGGTGCAATCCGGCTCTTCGGGCGTGCTGGCTCGCATGCAGCGCCTCTATACGCGCGACGAATACATGCGCCGTATCGAATGGATGAAGCAGGCGCGCCGCAACATCTCTATCACTACCGATATCATTGTGGGCTTCCCGGGTGAGACTGAGGAGGAGTTCGAGCAAACCCTCGCGCTGCTGGAGGAAGTGGAATACGATTCGCTGTTCGGTTTCAAATATTCGCGCCGTCCGAACACTGCCGCGTTGGACCTGGCCGATCACATCAGCGAAGAAGAAAAGACCCGCCGCCTGGCGATTGTTCAGGAAAAACAGCGGGCCATCCAGATCCGGCGCAACTCGGAGTTGGTGGGTACCGTCGAAGAGGCCTTCGCGGAAGGTTATAATCATGCAACAGGTCAATGGATTGGACGCACCACGCAAAACCGCACGCTCAACTTCGTTCATCCCCAGCATGCGGGGCCGCGGGAAGGCGCAACTCTTTCGGGTGCAAACCTGGCCGGTACGTCCTGGAATGTTCGCGTCACTCGCGCGGGTCCGAATTCATTAGCTGGTGAGGTGGTGCTTTGAGTGAGGTCGCGATTTGAGCTCTGAAAGGGGAGGGCCTATGGAAGTCGAAATGAAAATCCGCGGATTGATGATGGATCCGGTCACCAACATGCCAATTGTGGTGCTGAAGGATCTGAATGGGAACACCATTTTGCCAATCTGGGTGGGCATCTACGAGGCCAATGCGATCGCCCTGGAGATAGAAAAAGTTTCGACGCCCCGGCCTATGACGCACGATTTGATCAAGACCTTGCTTCTGGGCCTCGGAACCGGCATTCGCAAAGTTGTGGTGAGCGAGTTGAAGGATGACACCTTCTATGCCGTGATCTGGCTCGACAAAGATGGCGACTTGATTAGCGTCGACTCGCGGCCCAGCGACGCTCTGGCTCTGGCGCTGCGCCTGGATTGTCCCATCTACGTGGATGAGTCCGTGCTGAAGAGCTCCAAGCGGTCCAATGCCGCCGCCGACAAGGTCAGCGACGAGGAACAGCGGCGCTGGCTGGAGAGCCTGGACGACGAGGATCTCGGCCGATATAAGATGTGACCGAGGATCTGATCGGAACCCTCGAGAAGCTTGCGGCGGCGGGGATTCAGATCATCCCGTCCGAGATCGCTTCCCATTTCATCCTGGAGCGCGATGGTTTTGTCGCCTTCGTGGAGCGCCGCGAAGAAGCCTTCGGCAATATCGGCGCGCCCGGCCTGATGACGGAACGGGGCTTTGCGGCGCTGATTTGGCGCGGCGAGCGAGCGTGGTTTGTCGGTAAAGGTTTTGAGGAGGCGGCAACCGACCAGCGAGTTCAAAAGATCCGCGCGTTCGCCTCGGATTTGGCAAACGCCCTTTCTGAACCGCGCGCCTGAGCAAGCGCTTTAATTACTCGCCGATGTTTTCTTGCGAGCTCCCGCCGGTCTGGGAGCGTTCTTGCCGGTCCAGCCATGCAGCTTCTCGGGCTCCACATTGAAGACCACCATGTAGGGACTGGCCGTATAACTCGCGGGCACACCTTCAAACGATAATTCGGTGCCCGGTTCCACTTTTCCGGCCAGCGGCATCTCGAATTTCAGGGTCGCATCCGCCGTGGTGCCGTCCTCGAGCGCCAACACGACAATCTTGGGCTTTACCTCGGGATCGAGCTTTACTACTTTCCCCTTGAGCGTTGGCAACAGCGCGTCCTTCATGCTCGAGTTAAAGTAAGTGGCGCCGTCAGGGGCGGTGAGCTGCGTCTTGATGTTCTTCCACAGCACCAGCTCGGGATGGCTGGCCGCCTCGGCATCTTCCTTCTTTTGCAGTTCCTCTTGCTTCGCCGTTGCGATTTCTCCGGCCGTCCGAATTCGATAATCCGGCGCTGGCGTGGCCTGGGCTTTCGCGGCCGCTAGCAGATCGTTGAAGCCTTCATCGCTTCCGTGATAACCCTTATAAGCGCGCTGCACGTAGTTCATAGCCTGCTGGCGTCCAGCGGGCGCCAACCCGCCAGTCCCGTCATAGGTGGCTGCTCGCGCGAAATAGAACAGCGCGACCGACATCTTGGGCGGCTTCTGAGAGGCGTCCACGGTTCCCATGAAGAAGTCCACCTCACCGTTGTTCGGATCCAGTTGCAGCGACTTTTGAAATTCGCCCTCGGCCGCATCCCAGGTTTTGCGCTGCATCGCGACCCATCCGAGCGTCGTGTGCCCCAGTGCTTCCACCGGTGCGCGCGCGCCCTTCCATTGGTCGGCGGTGACGCCCGGCGGAGGTGAGTCGATGTTCGCCAAAAGCGTGGTGGTGGCCTTCTCGCCTTGGTCCAGCACATCGGGCGTCGGCTTGTCGCCCGCTACCGCGCGGGTCAACGACATGGTGTAGTACAGGGACCAGAAATCCTTCGGATCGTCGGCTAGGATCCGCTTCGCCTCGGCGACGGCCTCCTTCGGTTGGTTCAGCTTGACGTAGGTGTCCAAAAAGAGCGCCTTGCGCTGCTTCTCGAAATCGGTGCTTGCGTATTTGGTCTGCCACTCCTGCAGCTTGTCCAGCCTGGTTTTTGGATTCGTATCTTTCAGGATCGAATCGTAGAGCGTATATTCCGCTGGATCTTTATATTGGGGTTGCGCCGCCTGTGCCGGTGCGGGCTTATCCTGTGCGGCCACCCATGCCGGCACAAGCAGCCCAACCACAGCGGCTAAGCACAAATACTTCGAAGGTTGATTCATTTTCAGGCCTCCAATCTGTCTTCCAAACAGAATGTCTTTGTTGGAATAGTATCAGAGTCCGAAAACAAGCGCAGAGTGTCTGTTCCCCGGCACGAAAGTCGGCGAAGGCTAATAGTTAATGGGTGGCCGCCGCGTGGTGAGTATGGTGTACGGGGGCTGCCTCATTCTTGCCCGTCCAGCCGTGCAGTTTGTCCTTGTCCACGTTGAAAACCACCATGAAAGGACTTGCGGTGTAGCTGTCGGCCACACCTTCGAATGTCAGCTCCGTGCCCTCTTCCACCTTACCGGGCAGCGGCATCTCGAACTTCAGCGTGGCGTCGGCGGTGGTGGTGTTGTTGGTGTTGTCTTCCATCGCAAGCAGGATCGTTTTCGGCCTCACCGCGGGCTCAAGCTTAATCACTTTGCCCTTGAGTGTCGGAACCTCGGTGCCCTTCACCATCATGAAGTAATTTGCGCCGTCGGGCGCGGTAAGCGCCATCTTCAGGTTCTTCCACAGCGCCTCTGAAGGATGAGTTTTGTTGTACTCTTCTTCGTTCGCGGCGCTAGCCTGAGCGATCTCATTGGCATTCTTGATCGTGAAGCCCGCTGGCGGTGTGGCATTGGCCTTCGCTGCGGCCACCAGATCGTTGAATCCCTCGTCGCTGCCGTGGAAGTTCTTGTACTGCTTCTGAACATAAGTCATGGCAGTCTTCTGGGCTTCGGGCGGTAGCGCGCCTTGGCCTGTAAAGGTAGCGGCACGCGCAAAATAGAACATCGCCGCCGGGAGCTTGTCCAGTTTCTTCTCCGACGCGATCACTGTGCCCATCCAGTAATCCACCTGGGCATCGTTGGCACTCAACATCAGAGTCTTCTGGAATTCCGCCTCGGCCGCATCCCAGTTCATATGCTGCATCGCGATCCATCCCAGATTTCGATGCGCCAGAAGCTCCAGTTGTGGCCGCAGCTTGGCCCAATCCTCTGCCTTTACGTTAGGTGGAGGAGTGTCTAGATTCGCCAGAATCGCTTTCGCGGCCTTGTCGCCTTGATCCAGAACATCCGGAGTTTGATTCTGCGCGTACAGGCCCTGCGTGAAGAGCATGGTGTAATACAGCGCCGTAAAATCCTTAGGATCGTCAGCCAGGATCTGCTTGGCTTCTTCCACCGCGTTCTTGGGGTCGTTCAGCGCCGCATAGGTGGTCAGGAACAATGTCCGGCGTTCCTTGATCCACTCGGTCATGGGATACTGCTTTTCCCACTGCTGCAGTTTCTCGAGTTTCGTTTTAGGATTGTTGTCCTTGGTGATCGAGTCGAACAGATCGTACTCCGCCCGATCTTTCCAGTTTTTCTGCGGTGTCGCAGACGACGGTGCGGCCGCCGCTTGTCCGAGCATCCGAGCGGGCACCGGCCCCAGCATTCCAATCAATGTAACTGTCAACAAGAATTTCGATGATTGAACCGACACTCCCCGCCTCCCAGCGATCCGAATTTCATGGGCGATGATCCAGCAGCTACTGGCCGTCGACCCTGGCACAACCCTTCAAATTTAGAGTTCGTGCAATTGCGGAGTATACCGAATCGCAACCATGGTCGCAACCTTCCCTAACAGACGCGCCCAAGACTTAGATGCGTTCCAGCGCCGTCCTGTTCCGTTTTTGGTATTTTTTGAAGGAAGCAACTGAGCATCAGTATAAGAAGATGAGTACAAAAAGAACCATGCCGGGCGGTTGGGCGGACCGGAAGATCCTCCCCAAGGGGGATAATGGCCGGAATCTATGCCGTTGGTGTAATTTGGAGGTTCCCAAAGGCCGCGTGACCTTTTGTTCGGACTGGTGCGTGGAAGAATGGCGCGTACGCAGCGATCCGGGCTATATTCGTGAAAAAGTACTGGGACGCGACCGGGGAGTCTGCGCCAGCTGCGGCGTCGATTGCTTGCATGCAGAACGCGCCCTGAAACGCCTGCGAGGTGCCGCTCGGCTGAAAGCATTTCTCCATTGGGGACTGCGCGCCGGTTCCAGAAAAACCCTTTGGGATGCCGATCATATCGTGCCCGTGGTGGAGGGCGGAGGCGAGTGCGATCTCGAAAACATCCGCACTCTGTGTTTGAAGTGCCATCGTGTGGCGACCGCGGAACTGCGGAAGCGCCGCCGCAGCTTAGCGGCTAATGCGTCACCTCACTGACGCAACAGGGGCTTCAAATAGCGCATAACCGTCTTTGCCACGATCTCGTTGCCTTGTGCCGTCGGGTGGATGCCGTCCTGCTGCATGAGACCGGGACGAAGCGCAACCTCGGAGAGCAGAAACGGAATCCGCGGCACGTTATATTTTTTCGCCACATCAACGTAGATCTGCCCGAAGCGCGTGATGTAATCGCTCCCGTAGTTCGGCGGCAAAGTCATTCCCGCTAGAAGCACTTTCGAGCCGCCCCCTTCCAGCTTCTGCGTCATCTGCTCCAGGTTGGCTCGCGTAGTTTCCAGCGGAAGGCCTCGCAAGCCGTCATTACCACCAAATTCGACAATGGTGACGCGCGGTTTGTACGCCAGTACCTCATTGATGCGATCCAACCCATCGGTGGTAGTGTTGCCGCTCACGCCGGCATTCACGATGCGCCAGTGCAGTCCGGCGGCATCTAAATCCTTCTGCAAGAAATCGGGGAAGCTCTTCCCCGGCTCCGCGCCATAGCCGGCACTTAGACTATCGCCGAACGCAACGATCGCCGGACGCGTATCCATATGTGTGGACGGTGGTGCAGCGCTTGTAAATTGCACTAAACCTAGCGCGACAGCCATACATCCAACGAAAAGAAGCCGATCAGACGACATGCACGCCACCCAATGCCATAATAAAGAATTGCAGGGAGATCCGACTCGAGCACCCGTCCAAACGCCCGCCATTCAGGTCACCGCCCTTACTAAAAGCATTCCCACCGCCACTCATCGAGTGGATATCCTCCGCGGAATCGATCTGGAAATCGAGAGGGGCGAATTCGTCGCCATCATGGGGCCTTCCGGCAGCGGCAAAAGCACCCTGCTCGGACTTTTGGCTGGACTCGATACGCCCACTTCGGGCCGGATCATTCTGGACGGCGAGGACATTACTGGCCTGAATGAAGATCGTATGGCCCTGCTGCGCGGCCGCAAAGTGGGATTCGTGTTTCAGTCTTATCATCTGCTGCCCACCCTCACGGCGGAAGAAAATGTTTTGCTGCCATATGAACTGACCGGCGGTAACGGTATCGACGGGCCGAAGCGCGCCCGCGAACTGCTCGAAAGTGTCGGCCTGCTGGATCGCCGCGATCATTACCCGATCCAGCTTTCGGGCGGAGAGCAGCAGCGCGTGGCATTGGCTCGCGCGTTCATGGTTCGTCCGCCCATCCTGCTGGCCGACGAGCCCACGGGCAATCTAGACACCGAGAATGGCCAGCATGTGCTGGAACTGCTCATCTCGCTCAACCAGCGCGAGAAAACCACCTTGGTGCTGGTTACGCATGACGCCGCGCTGTCCGCCCGGGCCTCGCGGCGAATCACATTGCGCGATGGACGCATCGTGAGCGACGAGCGGGAGTAAGAATATCGTGCGATTTTCCTGGACCACCGCTTGTAAGATCGCCTGGCGCGAATCGCGCTCATCGGCGTTCAAATTTCTGTTCGTGATTCTCGCGGTCGCGGTGGGCGTTGGGTCGCTGACCGGTGTTCGAGGCTTCAGCCGCGCCTTTCACCAGATGCTGTTGGACCAGGCGCGTACACTGATGGCGGCAGACCTGTCGCTGCGTGTATTCGAACTCCCCACGCCTCAGCAGACCGCTGCCATGGACGCCCTCGCGAAATCCGGCATCGACCGAACCTGGATCACCGAAACGGTGACCATGGCGTCCACAGGCGAAGCGAAGCCTCCCATGCTGGTGTCGGTGAAAGCCGTCGATCCCAAGAAATACCCGTTCTACGGCGAGATTCGTTTGTCACCGCGCGCCCCGTTGTCCCAGGCGCTGACCGTGGATACTGTGGCCGTTTCCGACGATATCCTCTTGCGGCTGAATCTGAAGGTTGGTGACAGCATTCGCCTGGGCGGCCAACCGTTTCGCATCGTAGGTGAAGTGACGTATGAGCCGGATCGCATGCTGGGGACCCTCAATGTGGGCCCTCGCGTGATGATCACGCGCGAAGGTCTGGAACGCACGGGCCTCATGATGCCCGGCAGCCGCTCCGCCGAGCGGTTCCTGTTCCGGCTTTCTCCCCACTCACCGGGCATCGAACAAACTCGCGCGTCGCTGAAAGCCGCCTTCCCCGACGCCTTGATTGCCGACTATCGCGAGTCGCACCCCATCGTGACGCAAGGCCTGAATCGCGCCACCACGTTTCTTAGCTTGGTGAGCCTCATCACTCTCATCATCGGCGCCATCGGCGTGGGTACTGCCATGCGGGCCCACATCCAGCAGCGCATGGATTCCATCGCGATTATGAAATGCATCGGCGCGCGCTCCAGCCACGTCATGCGGATTTACTTGCTCCAGACCATCGCGCTCGGGCTGGCGGGCGGCCTGCTCGGCGTAGCCTTTGGACTCGTAGTGCAGCGGGCTTTCCCGGCGTTTCTTGCGCACTATTTCGAGCTTGAGCCCACCGCCCATTGGGATTTTCTCACTGCGGCCCAAGGCATCGGCATCGCGATCCTGGCGTCGTTGCTGTTCACGCTGCCGCCGCTGATTGGCATCCGGCACATTCGTCCCAGCCTGATTTTGCGCCGTGAAATGGAGGAAACCAGGCCGGGCTGGCGGACGCGGCTGGCCGAAGCGCGCGCGTCGCTCTTAGCGGGCGCCGTCATCCTGATTGGCTTCGCCGGCATTGCGATGTCGTTCGCCACCGGCACTTCCCGAGACATTTGGAGAACTGGAGAATACTTCGCGGGCGCGCTGGTGATCGGTTTTGCCGCGCTGTCCGCTGTCGCGTGGCTGATGCTGCGCGTTTTGAAAATCGTGAGCCGTGGCAAGCTGCCTTCCTCGGTCCGCCATGGCGTCGCAAATTTGTATCGTCCCGGGGCTCACTCGCAATCGGTGTTGGTCGCTCTCGGCGTCGGCGTGATGTTTACGCTCACAATTTATCTGGTGCAGCACGGCATGATCGCCGAAATGAATCGCACCTCGCCGCCCGGAATGCCCAACGTCTTCTTGATCGACATCGCGCCCAAAGATCGCGATGCGGTTCTGGATCTGGTGAAACAGCAGCGCGGTGTGGAAGGGACGCCGGAATTGATCGGTACCGTAGCGGCCAAACTGATCAGCGTGAATGGACAGGACGTCGCGAGCATGGACTTGAAGGGTTTCGGCCGCCGTTATCGCTCGCCCCGCTCCGTCACATCCGCGGGTGCCATGCCGGACTATGTGAATGTCGAGCGCGGCGATTGGTGGAGTTCTCCCACCGGGAGCCCCCAAGTTTGTGTCGACCAAGACGCCGCGAGAACTCTCCGCATCGAGCCAGGATCGCAACTGCGCTGGAGCATCTCGGGCAGGGAATTGCAAACGCGCGTTGCCTGTATCCAGACCATCGATTCGATTCATCTTTCCAGCCGTGTCGAATTCATCTTCAACACCAGCGCGCTGGCCGGCTTCCCGATCATTTACTACAGCAGCCTGCGCGCTCAGCCCACGGCCGTTCCCGCACTGCAAGAGGCGCTCTACCAGCGCTTCCCCACCGTCACGGTGGTCAACGTGGCCGACGTGCTCCAGATCGTCCAGGGCGTGGTGGATCGCATCTCGCAAGTGGTCCGCTTCATTTCGATGTTCGCGATTCTCGCCGGGGCGGTGATTCTTTCCTCCAGCGTGGCCGGCACGCGTTTCCGCCGCATGCGCGAAGTCGTCATTCTCAAAACCCTCGGCGCCACGCGCTGGCGCGTCAGCCGCATTTTCTCCGTTGAGTTTCTGGTGCTCGGTGGCGTGGCGGGGCTGATGGGCAGCCTGCTGGCAGGTGGTTTCGCAAATCTTTTATTGAAGCGGATGCTGGACGCTCAGACCTCGGTGCCCGTGATTCCGATCCTGCTGTCGGTGATCGCTACCGCTCTCATCGCCAATGCCGCCGGTTGGATGGCCAGCTTTCCGATCCTGGGTCAGAAGCCGCTCGAGATTCTGCGTGAAGAATAGCTCAATTCTGTACTGTGATGAATGCGCCGGCTGGCGACGCCACTCCACCCACCGTGATCACTAGCGGCTGGTTGCCATTGGCAGCGCCGGCGGGTACCTGAATATTCACTTGATACAGCCCCGCGAACTGCGAAAGACCCACATACAAGATGTCCGATGGATCGAGGGTCAGGCCACCCAATGTGATCGACAAAGGGGTCGTCACTGGTGCCGTGCCACTGGGGAGCACGCCAGGAGCGAACGCCGGATTCGTCGCGCCGAAGCCGGTCGCAAACAGCGTCAGATAATCGCCGGACTTGGCTGGCGTAAACGTCGCGCCGGTGATCAATCCCGCGGCGCCTATGTACCCGCCGGTGACCGCATTGATCGCCGCAATTGGGTTTGCGCCGCTCGAATTCGTGGCGAAATAGAAAAACTCGGGCGCCGTGGCTTGCGCCGCAACGCTGACGGGCGGGGTTGCTACCGCCTGCGGCGTATCGCAATCCGCGATCAGTTGCAGCGGAACATTGCCGGGCGTAACGGCGGGCACCTGCACGTTCACCTGGTTTGGATAGACCGCGAAAATCGGCGCGCGAACGGTTGCGAACTCCACGCAGACTCCCGCGACGTTGGTCGGAAGCTGACCGTTGACCAAGCCGGCCCGTGTTGCGGTTCCGGCCGGTGCGAAATTCGTGCCGAAGATGGTCACGATCGCATTCGGCGAAAGCACCTTGACGGCGGGATTGCTGAGCCCGGCGCTGGTGATCCCGCCCGCCGAGATGGCCGGGGAGTTCGACGCGAGTGCCGTCAGCGAGAAAGTAACATTCGGGAGCGCGTAGGACTGCGCTGTAATTGTCACCGGACCAGGGTTGCTACCCATTGTCACCGTGGCGGTGACCGTGCCATCGTTCAACGTGATCGCCGGTGAAGGCGTAATTGTGGCGGCGCCCGCCGGGCTGACAGTGAACGTGACCAGTACTCCGGGAATGCCGGCCCCGGTGCTGTCAGCGATCTTCAGGACCAGGGGCGCCGGCAAACCAGTCTCCACCGTTGCACTCTGACTGTTGCCGCTCACAATACTCATGCTGGCTGGCTTCACAGTTTGGGGCGTCAGCACTCGCACGTGGTCATTGAAGGAATCCGTGACATACAGATTGCCGGCCGCGTCCACTGCGATGCTAAAGGGATCCAATTGGGCCGCTGTTGCGGGACCGCCATCGCCCGCGCTGGGTGTGAACGTGCCATTACCGGCGATGGTTGTGATCAGGCCGCCCGATGTTACTCTCCGTACCACCTTGTTGCCTTGATCGGCGATGTACATGTTTCCGGAACTGTCCAACGCGATGCCAGACGGGAGGTTGAGACGAGCTTCGGTTGCCGCCCCGCCATCGCCTGCGTAGCCCGCCAAGCCGGTTCCCACCACCGTCGTAATCGTACCGTTCGGCGCGATCATGCGGATGCGATTATTGAGCTGATCCACTACGAGAACGTCGCCCGCGCTGTCCAACGCGAGATCGAACGGATCTATTCCAGCCGCAGTTGCCAGTCCGTTGTCCCCCGAGAATTGAAACTTGCCATTTCCCGCGATGGTGTTGATGGTCCCTGTTGTATCGACCTTGCGCACCCGGTTGTTGCCGTAATCGGCGACATAGATATTGCCGGCAGCATCGACGGCGACACCCCGGGGTGTGTTGAGAACCGCTAGCGTTGCCGGGCCGTCATCTCCTGAGAACCCATCGGGTCCGTTCCCCGCAACGATGGACGTGGTGCCATCTGGCGCCACTTTGAGGATATGCGGTATCTCGCTGGGAAAGCCGGGTTCCTCGTCGGTGAGATAGAAGTTTCCTGCGCGATCCGCTGTCACGCCATTGGGCGTGCCTCCGAGCAATTGCCCCAAGCTGTTGATCGGGCCTCCCGCCTTGAAACGCCGCGCTTCCGCGTTCCCAGTGTCAGCCACCAGGATGTCCCCGCTGCCGTCGATTGTGATGCCTTCAGGGAAGTTGAGAAAGGCGTTGGTCGCCGGTCCGTTGTCGCGGATACCCGTGCCTGCCACTGTATTGATGATGTTGTTCGAAACCTTGCGAACACGCAAGTTCGCAGCATCCGCGAAGTAGACTACGCCGCCGCCGATGGCCAGTCCGGCAGGACTGTTGAGTTCCGCCACCAACGCTTCACCGCCATCACCTGCAAGACCTACCTCTCCCGTGCCGGCCACGGTATAGATCAAATTCGTGGACAGATCCACCCGGCGCACCAAGGTGTTATTCAAGTTGTCGTCGGAAATATACAAGTTGCCGGAAGGGTCAAACGCTACGCCATACGGAACCATAACAGCCGTGGTGGCGGGTATGCCGTCTTCTTCAATGGGGCCGTATGGCACACCCCCGGCGAAGGCCGACATCATTCCCGATGTATCTATTTTTCTAACTTCGGAGTTGAAATAGTCGGCAAGATAGACATTCCCAAGATTGTCGACAGCCAAGTCCGTAACGAAATCAATCTCAGCGCTCGTCGCCGGTCCATTGTCGCCGACGTCTCCTTCGGTTCCGTTGCCGGCGATGGTGGTGATGATCCCGTTTGTGTCCACCTTGCGGATGCGATAGTTAAGGCCATCGGCGATGTAGAGGTTCCCGGTGGAGTCAAGCGCGACGGCCACCGGATCAATTTGAGCGGATGTCGCCGGGCCATTGTCTCCGGCGAAGTTCGGCTTTCCGTTACCAGCGACCGTATTGATGGTGCCATCCACTGCGATGCGACGGACGAGAAAATTGCCCGCGTCGGCGACGAACAGGTTCCCTTTCGCGTCCATGGCAATCCCTGTGGGGAAGCTGAGCTGCGCGTTCTTCGCAGGACCTCGATCGCCACTATACCCAGGGAGGCCGGTACCTGCATAAGTACTGATAATTCCGGTAGGGTCTACCTTTCGAATACGATTATCAGCTTCGTCCGCGATATAGAGATTCCCATTGGAGTCAAGGGCAACCGCCACTGGTGCCCGCAAGGGAGCCGCGGTCCCGAGGCCGCCATCCTCCAATCGAGAAGTTCCAGCGATTGTGCTGATTGTGTAGGGCTGGGACCATGCGCTTGAGAAAAAGAGGGAAGACACCAGTACCGCCAGAGCAGTGGTTTGCATAGAAATAGGAAAGATTCTATCACAAGTCAACAACTGCACTGCCGAATTAGGGCGATTTTATACGGGGGTTAAGCCTTCCACGTGCCCAGCAAGCGCCGCAATAGCACCATTTGTCCTAAATGATAGGAGTTATGATCGGCGATCAGCAATGCCTCGCGGAGAATGGTTTGGCCGGAACCATGGGGAATTGGAGCGAACAGATCCGTCTTCTTATCCGCCACCAGCTTGGCCATGGCCTTCCAATCCGCGCGAAAGCTGCGCAAGCTGTTATTCCAGGATGCCGCACTGGGGGGCGCATCAGTCTTGGGCCAATAGCCGTCCGGCCACGCCGGCGACTTATGCTTGGGGTCGCGGCTGAATTCCAGAATGTCCGATTGTGCGATCCGCATGTGTTCCAGCAGTTGCCAGGCGGTGTGCGGCGCGCCCGGGGGCTTCACTCCACGCTGCCGGGCAGGGAAGTCCCCCATTACCGTGTCGAAGTCGGCGTGCGCATTGCGTCCGCGCAAGAGGTCGAGAACATGCTGGCGCAGAGGGTCGGATTCAGCCATGACCTAGAGAAACACACGCGCCGGCGAATTTCAACACGCCATTCCAAGGGAGGGCGCTACTGCAAATAAATAGTCGCGTTGGTTTGGCTGCTGGCCGACCCGATGGTCAGCACTACGGGAACCGCTCCAGTGCCAGCTCCGCTAGGCACCACGGCTTCCACTTGCATTACTCCCGAAAGCTGCCCTGGCGCCGATCCCGCGTACGTCACTTGCGCCGCCTTTCCGCCGATGGTCGCAGTAACCGGCGCAACGGAAGTGCGGAAAACATCGTTCTCAACCAGCCCGTCCTGGCCCGCTGGTTCCGTCATTCCCTCGCCGGTGCCAAAGAGCGCCACCACGGATCCGGCGCTGGCCGCATTGGTGGCGGAGTTGAGCGAGCCATCTTGATTGAACACCACCGCCGCGCCGCCGCCGCTGGAATCCAGGGTAAAGGTGCCCGGTGCCGACGCGGCCACTGGCACTTGAAAGCTGGCGGTGGTTTGGTTTTGATACGTCACCACGACATTTGCGGTCGACGAGCCTGCGATCGCGTAGGGAACCAGCACCGCGGTCTGCGACGCCGACGTGTAAATGATCGGCGCAAGCGTGCCGTTGAATGTAACTCCAGCCCCTGAGAGAGACGTGCCCAGCGTACCGCTGGATGGAATCTTCGCGGAAGCGAGTGGCGACGGGCCAATCGTGCCTCCCGTCAAAGTCACGGCTTCGCCCGGCGCTATCGGCCCGGATAGGTTGCTGGCCGAGTTGAGAATGCCGGAAATGGCGGCCGGTGGAGCGAGACTCCCGAACAGGCCGTGCTGCTCTTGATTCGGCCCGGAGGTAAAGTACAGCGTGTTCTTGTCACCGCCGGTCTTGCCGTTGCCAAAAATAATCGCCCACAGGCCGTCGATCGAGATCGCGACGCCCTGGCTGTTCTGAAGCGTTCCCAGAAGCGTGCCCGCGCTGGCGTCGAACGCATTGATCTTTCCGTCTCCGAAATCGCCCACCAGCAACGCGCCGCCAAACGGTCCGAATGTGGATGGCGCGATGGCCATGCCCCAGGGCGAATTGAGCGGACCATTGGAAATCAGCCGCGTTTGCAAGTTTCCGTCCATATCGAAAATGTCGACAAAGCCGTTGCCCGGTCCGGCCACGTCGTCGTTTTTCTGGGCGTCTTGCTTGGCATAAGAGACGTACAGTTTGCCGTTCAGATTCGCGATGTTAAACGGAGCAAAACCAGCCGGGATGTTAGCGTCGGCAAAGCCTCCGGCCACTTTTGTCGAGGCGAATGTGCCGTTGAATACATCCACCGTGCCCGCGTTGAAATTCGCTGCGTAAAGCTGCGGACCCGAAGCATTCGCGCCTAGCGCCACGCCTTTGTAGATCGCTCCGCTCGCGGAATTATCCACCTCGATTGTGGTAGCGCTGCCCCCATTCCACGCTGAAACGGTGCCATCTTCCGTGACAAAAATAAACGATGCGGGCTTTCCGTTGGCCAGCAAGAAAACTGTGGTGTTGTTGTTCACCTGTCCACTCGGGGCAGAGGCGCCGGACTGGCCGTTCGGCGGCGCAACCGTCACCACCAAGGGAATGATCGTGCCCGATCCGTTGTACAGCGTCGTCAAACCCTTGCCGTTATCGGAAATCCAAAATGGACTCGACGCGCTTTCCGAGATCCCCCAGGGGTTCACCAGATTGGGATCGGTTACATCCGCCACGCCGCGCAGATCTGCAACCAGGTTGTGCTGGATATAGATATTGGCCGGTGCCGGCGCAGTTGCGGCGCTAACAATTCCGGACAAAGCCGTCAGAAGAAGCAGCGAAATAGATTCTCGATTCATCACAATCCCCTTTTAGCGCCCTCACAATTTTCGGCGCGTTACTGAAGCCTACAAAGTGGCTGTCCCGTCTGGCTTGGAGATTCTTGAGGGCCGCTTGGATAGAATCAAGGCTTCATGGCACGGTCGGCGGATGTGGTCATCATCGGTGCCGGAATCGTCGGATCCAGCATCGCGTTTCATCTCACTGAAGCGGGCTGTAAGAACGTCTTGATCGTTGAACGCGAGACCCGGCAAGGTCTTGGTTCCACTGGAAAGAGTATGGGCGGAGTGCGTGCGCAATTTGCAACCGACGTCAACATCCGCATGTCCCTTTATTCGATTCCATTCTTCGCGCGATTCGAAGAAGCCACGGGCCATCCTTCCGGATACAAACCCCATGGCTATCTGTTCATGGCCAACAACGACTGGCACATGAATTATCTGCGCAAGAATAGCGCCCGACAGAAGGTGCTCGGCTTGAAGAACGTCGAATTGCTCGCGCCCGACGACATCCGCAAAATTCTGCCGCAAGTTCGCTCGGACGACATCGTGGGAGGCAGCTTGTGTACTACCGACGGCTTTGTCGATCCGGACAGCGTCATGACCGGACTTATGGCGCGCGCCATCGATCGCGGCGCGGAGCTTTGGCGCGGGACCGAGGTCACCGGTATCTACACAGACCATGCCAAGGTTTCGGGCGTCCTCACTTCGAAGGGCGGCGTTTCGGCGCCCGTAGTGGTGAACGCAGCAGGACCGTGGGCCGCGGGAGTGGCGCGCATGGCCGGGGTGGACTTGCCGGTTCAACCGCTGCGCCGCATGCTGGTTCCCACCGAGCCGTTCCCGGGTTTGCCCGAACACCTGCCGATGATGATCGATATGGCCACCGGCTGGCACTTCCGCCAGGAGGGTCTGGGGCTGCTCATGGCTTGGGCTCACCCCGATGAGCAACCCGGATTCCGTACCGATTTCGATCCTGCGTACATCGAAAAGAGCCTGACGCACGCTGCTGCCCGGGTGCCCGATTTCGTCAATCTCGCGGTCAACCCGCGGCGCTGCTGGGCGGGGCTCTACGAAATGTCCCCGGACCATCACGCCATCTTGGGCCCTTCACCCGACGTCCGCGGGTTCTATTTCGCCAACGGTTTCAGCGGCCACGGTGTGATGCATTCTCCGGCCACCGGCCGCATTCTGGCGGACTTAATCCTCAAAGGCGAGACCCGTCTGATTGACGCCGAAGATCTGAATGTGCAACGGTTTGCCGAAGGCCGGGCAATCGAGGAAACCGCCATTTTGTAGCCCCAAAGTTTTTTCGGAACAAATCTCGCTTTCCTTCGTCTACCACCCCATGAAACTTCTGATCCTTGGCGTGATTGCGATTGTGATGCTCGCCGTCAGTAGCGGCGCAGCCTGTACGTGGGATTCCGACGGTTACCGGCAATGGCGGGCTGAAGCGCGGGCCCGAGCACTGGAGGTGGGGGAAAGCGCCCGAGAAGCTCGGGAAGCCGCGCGAGAACAAGCGCGGGAATTCCGCGACGCCCAGCGCGAAGCCTGGCGCGCCCAACGTGATATCGCCCGTGAGCGCGACCGCATCCGCGAACAGATTCGCGATCAAATGCGCGACTTCCGCCGGGACTGGCGCTACACTTACTAGCGCCTTTCATACAGAACCTTCCCGCCCACAATCGTGTAGTCCACCTTCGCCGACTGGATCTCGTTCTCCGGCAGGGTCAGAATATCGCCCGACAGCACTGTCACGTCCGCCAGCTTCCCCGCTTTCAGAGATCCCTTGCTCCCCTCCTCAAAGGCCGCGTATGCATTGTTGATGGTGTACGACCTCAGCGCTTCCATCCGGCTCATCCTCTGGTCCGGAAAAAAGACGGTTCCATCCTTCAACCTGCGGCTTACCGACGCGTAGAAGCACTGGATCGGGTCCACGTCCTCCACCGGCGTGTCGGTGCCGTTCCCCACCACCGCGCCCGATTTCATCAGCTTCTGCCAGACGTACGCGCCGGCTTCCGCGCGCTCCCGGCCCAATCGGGCAATCACGAACGGACCGTCGGAAGTACAATGAATGGCCTGCATGGCAGCGATGACGCCCAGCTGGCCGAAGCGCGGGATATCGGCGGGGTCCAGATGCTGCGCATGCTCGATCCGCCATCGCAGGTTCATCTTATCCGGATGCTCGCGAAAAACCGCCTGGTACAAATTCAGCACCTCGCGATTCGCGCGGTCTCCGATGGCATGCGTACAAAGCTGGAAGCCGTTGTCGATGGCCAGTTCCGCCGTCTTGCGGATGTAGGGCAGTTGCTCTACGTTGATCCCGCTTCGATCCGGCGCATCCGCGGGCAGATCGGAGTACGGCGCCAGCAGCCAGGCCCCGCGCGAGCCCAGCGCGCCGTCCATATATTCCTTGATGGCGCGTACGGTCAGGTGTTCGCCGCCCACCCCGATCATGTAATAGCGGCGCAGGTTCGCCGCCAACTCGGATTGCGGCGCGCGCAGCATCACCCACATCCGCAACCCTAGCTCGCCCTGCTCCGCCATCTTCCGAAAGAGATCCACGGTCGCAAGCGGCGAACCCGCGTCTTCGAAAGTCGTGATCCCCTTCGTGAGACATTCTCGCTCGGCCAGTTTGATCTGTTGCCGGATTTCGGCCTCTGCCTCAGACGCCGGCCGATGAGAGCGATACGAATCCAGCACGCGCTGCATCAGCTCCTGCGCGCGTTCGTTCAATAATCCGGTAGGTTCACCGCGCGCGTCCCGCAAGATCTCGCCACCGGCCGGATCGGGTGTATTTTTGTCGATACCGGCCTGTCGCAGCGCTTCCGCATTGGCGAAACCAGCGTGCCTGCTCGCATGCATCAGCCAAACCGGATTGTGAGGAGAAACGCGGCTCAAGCTCTCGTGCACTGGGAACCCGCGCACGTTTGGCTCCGGCACGCGATCCCATTTCGCTTGATGAAAGCCGCTGCCGAGAATCCATGTCCCCGGTTTGGCTTCGCGCGCTGCCGCCGCCACCATCGCGACGATTTCATCCCAATTTCTTGCGCCGCGCAGATCCAACATCATCTTTGACGCGCCCAGTTCCGTGAAATGCCCGTGACCCTCAATGAATCCCGGAATCGCGAGGCGTCCCTTCAGATCGATCACTCGCGTCGACGGCCCAGCCAAGGCATCCACGATCTTGTTGGACCCTACCGCAATGATCCTGCCACCGCGCGCAGCCAACCCCTGGGCCTCTGCCGCGCTTTGTTCCAGCGTCACGATCTTGCCGTTGCGCAGTACTAGATCGGCTGGTTGTGCTAGTGCTATTCCGGCGCACAATAGCCACGCAAGGTACATCACTTTTAACTCAAATGTCACTACAATCATTACATACGGCCTTCCCTCGAGATCGCCATCATTGAGATCGCACATCATGGCGCGTGTTCCAAGTGTCGCTCAAAATGAGCCGACGTTCGGTGCGTTGGCGACCGCTGCTCGCAAGTTGGCGTTTACGGGACGTTGCTGCGCCAATTGCGGGTCGCCGGAGATACGTCCTTCGAACCGCCGGAACGCGTTGGACATTCTCTTGGCGTGCCTGTTTCTTGCGCCGTTTCGCTGCCGCGTATGCCGCATGCGCTTCTATCGCGTGTGGCGGCCCAGCTTGCAGCGCCCGTCCGAGCCCGAACCGGCCGCCGCGCCGCTATTGATGGAGTCGTCCCGGCGCACGCTTCTCAATTTGGATTCGGAGAAACCCCGCCGCATTGAGCCAGAGCCCATAATTTCGGCTGCTCGCCCGGAAATGGAAGAGCGCGGAACTGAGGCCATTGAGCGGCCGCCCATCGAAACTTCGCAGCCATTACCCGCTGCCGCTTCCGGCCCCATATTGATCCTGGAGAGCGATCTTTCCATCCGCAAACTTCTTCGGCGCTTGCTCGAGCGGCGAGGATACTTCACGGTGGAGATCTCGCACGCTGGAAACCTGGCGGGGGAACTGCGTGATCGCCGCGCCGATCTGTTGATTGTGGATGTTTCCGCGGTGCCAGAGACCGGCGTCGAAGGTCTGGTCGAGCTGGCACACGCTTATCCCACCTTGAAGATCCTCGCTCTATCGGCGGAGAGTCTTCAGGACAGCGAAATCCCAGGGCGCTTGCTGGCGCTTCCGAAGCCGTTCGCTCTGGACCGCTTCGTCGACTGTGTGGACCGCCTTCTGGGGCGATCCAGCTCGCCGAATACGTTGCTGTGAGTGTCTTCCGTCGAGTTCTGCCCTATCTCACCATCGCGATGGTCATTGCTGTGCTTTACGACGGCTGGATCTTTTACTCGCGCTGGAATTACGCACGCGAAGCCCAGAAGGCGGAGGCGCGACAGCAAGCCCAGGAGGCGCGTCGCACGCTCGATTTATTGGGTGGCGATACTCTCAAGATTCTGAACTTCTATGCGACCCCGCCAACTATTCGACGCGGCCAGCCGAGCCTAATTTGCTACGGCGTGAATGCGGCCGAGCATGTTCGCATTGAACCCCCGGTGGAACAGCTACACCCGGCCCTCAGCCATTGTTTCCAGGTTTCGCCTCTTCGAGACACGGAGTACAAACTGAGCGCTGACGATCGCGCGGGTCATACCGTAACTGCAACCCTGAGTGTTCAAGTTGCGCCGTAGCCGTCACGCGAATCCATGCTTGATGCGATTCGCCCGCTGTACCCGGCAGTTCAGGCACAGGTCAATCGTGACCGTCCCATCGGGATTCTCCACGCCCGCCGCGCCCATCGCCTGGGCCTCCTCTTTCGACACCGCCTGCAGCGATAGCCTGGATCCCGGCGGCAGTTTCTGCCCGCATCCGTCGCAATATCTTCCGTTGCTTTTTAGCACTGCTACTAAAATAGAACTTGATCTCACCCGCGCGCCAGATCGCCTTCGATGTTCTCCGCAAAGTCCACCTGGGTGGCTATGCCTCTGACCTTTTGCTGCAGCGCTCCGTCCAACTCGACTCGCGCGACGCCGGCCTAGCCTCAGAGATCGTTTTCGGATGCCTGCGGCATCAAGCCCAGCTCGATTATCTGATCGCTCGCCGCGTCCCGCGTGCGCCTGAGCCCGAAGTTCGCATCGCTCTGCGCATGGGCATTTATCAGCTCCGCTATCTGGATCGCATCCCGCCGCATGCCGCGGTGGGAGAGAGCGTGGAACTGGTGAAGCGCGCTCACAAAGCGCCGGCCGCCGGATTAGTCAACGCGATCTTGAGAAAAACCGATCGGCAACACGTGCCTTGGCCAGACCGCGCCACCGATCTCTCCATGCCCGCCTGGTTGCTCGAAAGATGGGATCGCCAATTCGGCCGCGCCACAGCGAACAAGATTGCAGCCGCCTTTCTTCAACCGGCCGAGACCCACATCGCCAGCACCGGCCGCATCCAGGACATCGGAGCGCAGTCCATAGTGCCGTTTCTCGATCTCCATCCCGGCCAGACTTTTCTCGATCTGTGCGCCGCGCCGGGGAACAAGACCGCGCAAGCCATCGAGTGCGGCGTCCGGGCTGTTGCGTGCGACATCCACTTGCATCGTTTGCAACAAATGAGCGACCTCAAGTGCTCGCTGGTAGTGCTGGACGGTACGCGGCCACTTCCTTTTCGTGCCAAATTCGATCGCATCCTCGTCGACGCGCCGTGCTCCGGCACGGGAACCCTCGGGCGCAATCCCGAGATCAAGTGGCGTCTGCAGCCTTCCGATTTACCCGATCTGCACGCCAAGCAGGTGGCCCTGGTTCGACAGGCGCTGGAACATCTTGGTCCCGGTGGCCGCCTGGTTTATTCCACGTGTTCGCTCGAAAAAGAGGAGAACGAACAAGTGATTCAGGAAGTGGGTGGCGCCTGGCAAACCACCGAACGCCTCCCCGGGCTTAACGAAGGGGACGGATTTTTTGTCGCCATATGTTCGCCCTAAGTGACGCGAACATCGAATACCGCCAGCCAATACTGCAACGATTGCAACGCGAAGCCGCAAAACATGAGCGCCACGCCGAACACTCCCATGCGCCGCCGCCGCAGATTGTCGCCGTAATATTCGACGTGCGGACTGAACGCCATCCCGATCCCCATTACCACTCCGAGCCGCGTTGCAAACAGCCACGGATGCTCCATGTGCCGCACGATCGCACTGCAGAAGAGCGCCGCCCCAATATAACCCACGGTTCGCAGCACGGGTGGACGACAATAGCACCCGGTTGACTTTGGGGCCGCTGGCCGGCAAATACCGGAGCGACGGACGCACTCCCCGAGCGTACGCCACCATTTGTCCTCCCGTCAGAAGAATGCAGTACAGAATCGCGAAGCGAAGGCCCACCTGAGGATAAAGCGCGGCGCTGAAGGCCGATGCGCGGATAAAGCTGAACAATGCTTCCCATGGTAGCGAGTAATGGTCCTGGCGCTTCGATGTTCGGTTCAGCTCAATCGAGATGGTCACTCCAAGCGCCAGACCGGAGGCCACGCCGAAGATCAGTCCCAGGCCGAGACCGTACCCGAGTCCAAACAGAATCGAATAAGTAACGGCCCTGGTCAGCAGCCGCAATGGGCCATGCGGTCCACCCAGCAAGTCGTAGGCAAGATAGAGGCTGCCCAGCACATCCAGGCAACTGCCTGCAATGGCGATGGCAGCAACTGTGTGGTGATCCATCTCACGAGTTTAGAGGCTTCTATTGCCCGCGGCGCAACAAGCAAGAACGCGCTGCGCCAGGATCTAGTTTCCGGCAAACCGTATCACTGAATTTGAACTGAAATGCCGATAGTCGTGGAAATCCACGCGATTCAAGAAGCAGTTGTACGAATTCCGATAGCATCCGAACCAATATCCGGTGGTTGGCAAAAGATACTGCTCCGGTCCGATGTGGACCGCGCCGAAATCGACAGAGCGCTCCGCGCGATCCAATGGGAACGCCTTCGGCATATCGGTCGCTTCCAGCTCAACGTGTACTACCTCCTGCGTTTGGGGCTTCACTTTGAATGAGCCCCGATACGACGGATAAGCGATTTGCGACTGGGATCGCACTGCCACGCAGGTGGAAGCGCGGCCTCCGGCAAACTCATAGACCGCCAAATCCCCCTGGTCGCCGTGCTCCGTGGCCGCTTTGTGGAAGTCGGAATCCTCCAACCCGGCGAACACGCAATGGGCCAAAGTCTCAAAATCGCCCGTGCTCCATGCATTGTTGAAGGAGCGCATGTACTCGGAATCGCCGGTCAGGGGTGCGTTCGCGGGCCTTTTGCCATCTACCTGAATTTCGCTATAAGTTTCTTGTTCTCCTTCGTAGGCGACCTCCGCGGCGATCACCCCATTGGGCACCCACTTCACTTTCTTGTCGGTGCTGTGAAACATGCTGGTGACCTGTCGCGCGCGAAAGGTCGGCAGCCGCTCGAATGCTTCATTTACCCTGCGGCGGATGGATGGAATCAGATCGTCGCCCACAGCGCCCGGCGTCGGCTTTGGCTCGCCGGTTTCCAACAGCGGCGCTGGTTTCGCCATCAGATTCAACTTGCGGCTGTCTTGCTTCGGATCCACCGCGGCGTTGTCGATGACGTTGTTCTCCGATCGGTAGCTCGACTCGGGACACTGAAGCACCTCCGCCTGTTCCGCGGCCGAAGGTTTTCTGACAAAGCGCACATTACGCGCCAGGAAATAGCCTTTGCTTTCTGCTGCGGCTTCCACCGACACAACGTCGGTGATGCGAAACGCAGACAGGCGCCCCGGCGGACCGTCGGGCGTGAAAAGTGTATGCTCATTGAGCTGAAACCGGATCACGCGTTGGTCCGGCAGTTCGATAGAGAGAGTCTCCCCGTCAGAACGCGCTAGCAGTCCTTCGAATTTCACGACACTGCGCGAGAACCCAACAAGCGGTTCGCTCCCCGCGCCCAGTGTGAAGAACCCACCGGAAGAAGGAGTTCCGTCCGAAGGCTGACCGGAAGTCACTTGCGCGAACGCTTCCGAGCCGGACACCAGGGCCAGCAAAATCCAAGTTGCTGTCGTTGCTATACTCTTGTTCGCGTTCGGAGTTGCCAACCGCCGGTTGGCGGTGAGATACCGATGAAGGGGCGCGTGTTTCATACCTCGAAACCTCCTTCGTAAACACTTCCGACGCTACATGGCTCCGGTTTCCAATTGGATTGAGTATACACCGGCGAAAGCTTTGGCGAACGTGCGACACTCCGATTGGCCACTCATTGAAAACCGCTCAGACTGACGCCCGGCCGATAGCCCAACTGCCTCTCGCCTCCGTGCTAACATCGTTCTAAGTTCCAGCATGATCGAAGTACTCCCCTCCATTCTTTCGGCCGATTTTACGCGCTTAGGCGAGGAAATCGCCAGGGTTGAACGCGCTGGAGCGTCGATCCTGCACGTCGATGTCATGGACGGTCACTTCGTTCCCAATATCAGCATCGGAATCCCGGTTGTCGAGTCGATTCGTAAGGCTACGCGTCTCAAGCTCGACGTTCACCTGATGATTTCCGACCCGGACAAGTACGCGCCTGAGTTCATCCGCGCAGGCGCCGACTACGTGCTTGTCCACCAGGAAGCCTGCACGCACCTGGATCGCACCCTGCGGCTCATCCGGTCGGAGGGCGCGCGTGCCGGGGTAGTGCTAAATCCTGCCACGCCGATCGGCATGATCAGCGAAGTGCTGGATCTGGTGGATCACGTGCTTATCATGAGCGTAAATCCCGGATTTGGAGGCCAGGCTTTCATTCCCAACGCTCTGAAGAAAATCCAGGCGCTCGCGTGGCGGCGCAAAGAGTTAGGCTTAAATTTCGCCATCGAGATCGATGGCGGCGTATCGCCGGAGAACGCCGGTGACATCACCCGCGCCGGGTGTGACTGGCTGGTGGCAGGGTCGTCGATTTTTCACACCCCCGACCCCGGCCAGGCGTTCCTCGAATTGCAGCGCGCGGCTCGTGACGCCGTGCTGGTAAAGGTTTAATCTATAAGGTTGGATATGGCTCGACACTTTTTGGTTGTGATCCTGATGGCCGGGTTTTTGACTTCTTGCGGTTTCCGCGCGAAGAAGTATGACGACCCGATCACCAAGGACACCAAACAGCCCGACAAAGTTTTGTTCGATCGCGCCATCGACGATATCGAACATGGCCGTTACGAAATCGCGCGCATCACCCTTAACACCCTAATCAATACCTACGATCAGAGCGAGTTCCTGGCTAAAGCCAAGCTCGCGATCGCCGACAGCTGGTATCGGGAAGGCGGCGCCGCCAGTCTTGCTCAGGCCGAAGCCGAGTACAAGGACTTCATCCTGTTCTACCCAACCATGGAAGAGGCCGCCGAATCGCAGCAGAAGATCTGTATGATCCATTACAAACAAATGGATAAGTCCGATCGCGACCAAACCCAGGCCATCCGCGCCGAAGACGAATGCCGCCAGCTTATCGTGCAGTTCCCCAACAGCAAGTATGTCGACGAGACGAAACAGCTCTTGCGCAATATTCAAGAGTCCATTGCCGAGGGCGAGTACTTGGTTGGCGCCTTCTATTACAAACACGGTGACAATTCCGCGGCCGCTAACAGGATGAGCCACCTCATCGATCAGTATCCTCTTTACAGTAAAGCCGATCTGGCGCTGTGGGACATGGGCGAAGCCTATGGACACCTGGGCAATCGCTTCCGTAAACAGGAAGGCGAAGCCTACGCGAAAATCGTGCAGGACTATCCTTTGAGCGACTATGCGGACGATGCCACCCGGAAGCTGAAGGAACTGGAACTGCCGGTGCCAGCCGCGGACAAGAGCGCGGTTGCTCGGATGCAATATGAGAAGGATCACCGCGTAAAGCCGGGCTTTGTTTCGCGCACTCTGCTGCCCATCAAACGAGGCCCCGACATGAGCACGGCCGCGCATTCAGGCGATCCGGCTATGACTACCATGCGGCCATCGGTCCCGCCGCTGGTTCCGCAACCCGCGGGTGCAGCCACCGGGTTCAATGGCGATGTCACCGCGACGACGGTGGGAGATTCAACGGCACTGGATACCAAGCCGGACGCTCGCGCGAATCCGCCCGCGCAGGGTTCCACGGCGGCTGCTGGCACCCCGGCCACTACGTCCACGGATTCGGCGCAACAAACCGCGACTGACCCCAGCGCCAAAAAGAAAAAGAAAAGTAAGAAGCAGCAAACTGCGGCCCCCACTACGGATCAGCCCGCAACTGCCACGCCGGCTGCAGCCCAGCCCGCGTCTCCAGCCACACCTCCATCGAATTGAGTTCGATGAGCCGAATACTTCTGGCTGACGATAGCCCCCACGCGCAGCGCATGGGTGAGCGAATTCTGCGTGAAGAGGGTTTTGAAGTAGTGAGCCTCACCGACGGTAATGCCGCGATGCTGCGGTTAGCCGACGTCGATCCAGACTTAATCCTCGCCGATGTGTTTCTCCCCGGCAAATCGGGCTTCGAGCTCTGCCGCTACGTGAAAAGCGAGGCGCGTTTCAAGCACGTGCGCGTGGTGCTCACTGCCGGTCTGCTCGAACCATTCGACGAAGACGAAGCTAAACGAGCCGGCTGCGACGGCATCCTCAAGAAGCCCTTCGAGGCTTCCAAGGTTGTCAGCACGATTGATCCGCTGGTGAAGGAAGCCCAACTGGCGCGTAGTCCGTTCACCGAGACGGTGGTCGTAGCGACGCCTGTTGCACCGCCTGAACCGCCGAAGGCCGTCGAACTTCCGCCAAAAGCTGCCGAGCCGCCGCCTTCTCCGCCCGTTCCTGAAATTGATCCCGAGCGAGTTCGCGCCGCCATCACGCTCGCGCTGGATGCCGCGTTGCCCGTCCTGATCCAGGAAATCACCGAGCGAGTCCTGATAGCATTGGGTCATTAGCCCATGCCCGAAAATACATTCGACATAGTGTCCAAGATCGACCTGGCGGAAGTAAACAACGCGGTCCAACAGGCGTTGAAGGAGATTCATCAGCGCTTCGATCTGAAGGATTCCAAATCCGACATCCAGCTCAATGAAAAAGACAATAAGCTGGTGCTGGCCAGTCTCGACGATTACAAATTGAAGGCCGTCAGCGATGTGCTGCAACAGAAACTGGTGAAGCGCAACGTCTCTCTGAAGGGTTTGACCTTCGGGCCGATTATTCCCGCGGCCGGCTCCAGCGTCCGCCAAGAGATCACGCTGCAGCAAGGCATTTCCACCGAAAAGGCGCGCGAGATCGTCAAAGCGGTCAAAGACAGCAAGAAGAAAGTACAGGCTTCCATCCAAGGCGACGTGGTGCGCATCTCAGGAAAAGATCGCGACTCACTGCAGGATGTGATCGCGATGCTGCGCGGCCACGATTTCGGCATCGACATGCAGTTCACCAACTATCGCTCCAACTAAGCCGGTCCCCAATAATGGCACGCCGCATCGAAAGTCTGTTCGTCGATGGGCCCGCGGGAAAGCTGGAAGCGCTGCTCGAAGAGCCCGAGGATCAAGACCCGAACCACGCGGTTTTGGTTTGTCATCCGCATCCGCAACATGGCGGCACGATGCACAACAAAGTGGTTTATCGCATCGCGCGCGGACTACGCCGCACCGGAGCCGTGGTGCTGCGATTCAATTATCGGGGCGTCAACCTGAGCGCAGGCGAATATGACCATGGCGTCGGCGAAGTGGATGACGCTCGCGCCGCGCTGGCAGTCTTGCGATCGCGTTATCCCAGCCTCCCTTTTTCGTTGGCCGGTTTTTCGTTTGGTTCGCGGATCATCCTGAAGCTTGGTTGCGAAATAGCTGGTGCTACCCAGCTGATTGCCGTCGGGTTCCCGGCCAATCTATCCGACGGCCGGGCCCTGGGACAATGTCCGGTCCGTAAGGTCTTCATTGTGAGCAAAAACGACCAATTCTGCGCCGTCCCAGCCATGGAGGCGTATTTCGCCGCGATCCCAGAACCTAAGAAATTGATATGGGTTGACGCGCAGGACCACTTCTTCTCCGGTGCGTTAGATCAATTCGAAGACGCCGTGTACGGCGCCACCCAAACCACGAACGTCAGTTCGTGACTGTGGTAACGGGCCGAGATTTCCCAGCACCCGGTGGCGGGAAACTCGATTGAGTTCAGCATGAACGAGCTTTGACGCTCAGGAATAAAACGCGTTGGTCGCTCGTTCGCCGTGTACCGATTCGGTGCCTTCACTGAGCTTCCGGGCATCCACCCCTAGGCCTGTTTCCTGCTGTGATAGCCACCAATAATCCTTGCTGAACCAGACAATCTTTCTGCGGGCATAAGTGGACTTTTCATGCTGCGTCCCCCAAATTCCGTCGCTGGGAAGCGGGAGCCAGAGATCATCCGAGCCGAAGTAGAACGTGCCTTCACCAGGCGAGTCCTCGTACGGCGGGGGCGGGACAAAGACGTGACTCGGGGCTTCTGTTACGGCGCAGGGCGGCGCGGCGTAGCAAATCGCGCATGCAGCTAGTGCGATCAGAACCACAGATCGCACGCTTGGCATGAGCGTTCTTAGCTGGTAGCGTGGCGCATTTCGCGCTGGACTTTGCGAGCGGCGCGCTCGCTAATCAAGTTCGCAACTTTAGCGAGCAATCCGGGGACATCTTCCGGCTTGATCAGCATGCGAACCTGTTTCTGGAGCGTGGGGCTGTGGGGCTTAGCGTTCTGGTAGGTGGTTACAATCGCGGTAGCCGGTTTGTAAGCCATCATACGTGCATGCGCCAGCACCTTGAGACCTGCTTCCGGCGACTCCATTTGCAGATCGCTGAGCACTAACTGGTACTCCTGCTCGTCCAGCTTACCGACGGCCTCGGCTGCGGAAGCTGCTGAATCTACGTGATATCCACTGGCCTCCAGGACAGTTTGCAGGGTTAAGCGGGAGGTAGGATCGTCGTCTACCAATAACACTCGAGCGAGTTCAAAATCCATGCACCGATCAGTTTCGCTCATTATTTTCATTCGGCGCTGTCCGCTCCTAGGTATTAGTTTAATCGATCCCTGCGGAAATGGAAGCACAGATTTAGGGTACGGGCGGACCTTACTTTGGGAAGACGCGCTGAAAGATCTGGTCGATATTCCGTAACTGCCTGGAAACAGAGAACGTATCCTCCAAGGCCGCAGCCTGGAGATGTCGCCGAATGATGGGATCCGATTCCACTGCAGAGCGGAAATCGCCATCCCCCTCCCAGGCGCGCATGGCGTATCCCTGGACGAGTTTGTAAGCTTCCTCACGTAACATCCCGGCTGCCGAGAGGTCCAGCAAGAGCTGCCCCGAGAACACCAAGCCCCGGGTCAGGTCCAGGTTGCGCTTCATTCTTTCAGCCGACACGCGCAGGCCCGAAATCAGCCAAACCGTTCGCGCCAGCATGTAATCTACGACAGTGGTTGTATCCGGGAGAATAATCCGTTCCACCGACGAATGGGAAATGTCGCGCTCGTGCCACAGGGCGATGTTCTCGAAGGCTGGCTGCACGTTGCCGCGGACCACGCGAGCCAGTCCGCAAATCTGCTCACAAGTAACGGGGTTCCGTTTGTGGGGCATCGCGGATGAGCCCTTCTGTCCCTGTGCGAAAGGCTCCTCCACTTCCCGAACTTCGGTGCGCTGCAAATGCCGGATCTCAAGCGCGATTTTTTCAAGCGTACCTGCGACCAGGGCCAGTGTCGCAACGTAGTTGGCATGCCGGTCGCGCGAGATCACCTGGGATGCGATGGCCGCCGGCCGCAGTCCCAGCCGCTGGCAGATGCGCTCTTCCGCCTGCGGGCCGATGTGCCCGAAAGTTCCCACGGCGCCCGAAATTTTTCCGACTCGCATCCCCTCCGCGGCGGCGGAAAAGCGCGTAAGATTGCGCTGCACTTCGTCGTACCAGAGAGCCAGTTTCAGTCCAAACGTGATCGGCTCGGCGTGCATCCCGTGCGTTCTTCCGATCTGCACCGTATCCTTGAATTCGAACGCGCGTGTCTTCAAGGCCGCCGCAAGGTCGCTGATACCTTTGAGAATCAGCTCGGACGCGCTGCGCACCATCAACGCCTGCGCGGTGTCCACCACGTCATTCGACGTCAGCCCGTAGTGCAGCCATCGCGACGCCTCCGACTCGCCGGCCGCGGCCAGGCTTTCTGACACAGCGGTGGTGAATGCAATGACATCATGCTTTACTACGCGCTCAATCTCCTGGATTCTTTTGAGATCGAAGCTGGCATGTTTTCTCAGCAGACGGGCAGCTTCGGGAGGCACGTCGTTGGTTTGGGCCAGCGCTTCGGATGCGGCCAGTTCCACTTCCAGCCACTGGCGGTATTTGTTTTCCTCGCTCCAGATGTGGGCCATCTCGGGGCGGGTATAGCGTTCGATCATTTAGTAAGTAAAGACCTCGGATTGCCGTTTCGGCTCGGCGACTACCAGCCGGGTGAAGAGAGCGCGGCGAGCGCCATCCAGCGCCCGATTGGCTTGGTTCCGCACGATCTCGGGATGATTGTTGTGCTCGCTCAAGTGTCCCAGAACCAAGGTATTGATGGACGAATCCAGGTCTGAGCGGATGAAATCGCAAACCACGTCGTTCGATAGATGCCCTTTGCGTCCAATGACGCGCTGCTTGACGGACCAGGGATAGGGCCCCACCTTCAGCATCTCAAGATCGTGGTTCGATTCGAGCACCAGCAAGTGTGCGCCGCGCAAGTGGAACTTGATGGAATCTGTTACGTAGCCCAAGTCCGTCACGAGGCCAAGTTTAATGCCTTGCGCGCGGAAGCAGAAACCCACCGGATCGATGGCGTCATGCGGGATCGTAAAGCTATCGATCTCAATATCGCCCACGCAAAACGTTGTCCCGGCCTGAAAACAATCCAGGCGCGGCGTAAACTCGCCCCAAGGGATGGCGGGGGCGGTGAGCCGGGTGATGAAGATCGGCACATTGAGCAGGCGCGCCAGCGCGACCAGGCCGCTGACATGATCGGAGTGTTCGTGCGTGATCAGGATCGCGTCCAGCTTTTCTGCGTCTTCGTTGATCAAGGCGAGCCGGGCCAGAACGTCGCGCTTGCTCAGGCCGGCGTCGACAAGGATACGCGTTTTTTCGGTGCGGATGAAGGTGGAGTTTCCCGAACTACTGCTGGCGAGCACGCAGACTTGAACTATGATGAACCTCCGTGCTCACTCAATCGTTTCGGGCTCACGCTGGATGTTGTGCTCACCGGCGGTCTTCTTCTCCCAATATTTCCGCAGCCACGCTTCCCAACTTTTGCCCGCGGCTGTGTCGCGCCCAGTAAATGCCAACGCCTGGATTTCCGAATAGGGAATCGAGAGCTTCGAATCGAAGTTCTTCGGAAAGACTCGCACGCGCGAATCGGCGAGTGTCGGGGCGTTTTGCCGGTCAAAGATGTAACCTTCCACCTGCGTGCCATTCTTGAGCGTGATTGTGACGTCGCCGCGATAGTCGAACGCCTTTTCGAGGGCGCCGCGAATCTCCTCTTCGGTGGCCAGTGGAGGAATCCAGCCTTCCAGCTGGTCGTGCGAGAAGCCGGGGACTACCTCAAGAATTTCGGGATTGGCAATCTTACTGATTTCTGGCTCGCTCATGCCTGCTGGGTTTCGCTCGCTGGAGTTTCGAGCTGAATATTCACAAAAGGATTGTGTGCGTGAACCGGGCGCACCGGCTCTTGCAGCAGGCGCTCTGCGTCTTGATCGGGATAGGCGGTGAACAGATACGAACGCGCCATGGCGGCGAAGCCTCGCAGAGAAGAGAACCCGTCGTGAACAGCCGATGGCTCAAAGCCGCAATGCACCATGCAATTGGCGCACTTTGGATTTCCCGACTCGGTTCCGTACTGCTCCCACGCGGTGCTTTCCATCAATTCGGCGAAGGTGTCGGCATAGCCATCCTGCAGCAGATAGCAAGGCTTCTGCCAGCCGAAGAGGTTGTAAGTCGGCATGCCCCAAGGAGTGCAGTTGTATTGCCGCTTGCCCATGAGAAATTCGAGATATAAGGGCGATTGATTGAATTGCCATTTCTTCTTGCGATTCGAAAGGATCGCTTTGAAGGTGCGGCGGGTGCGCGCGCGTCCCATGAAATGCTGCTGGTCGGGCGCCTTGTCGTAGGAGTAGCCGGGCGCAACCATGATTCCCTCGACGCCCAAATCCATCATTTCGTCGAAAAATGCCCGGACGCTTTGCGGATCCACGCCGTCGAACAGCGTGCTGTTGGTGGTGACGCGGAAGCCGGCTTGAACCGCTTCGCGCACGGCCTCGACGGCGATCTCATAACCGCCTTCGCGGCAAACCGAGAAATCATGATGCTCGCGCTGGCCATCCAGATGGACGGAAAACGTCAGGTACTTGCTCGGCTTGAAGAGCGACAGCTTTTCCTTGAGCAGCAGCGCGTTAGTACACAGATAGATGTACTTCTTGCGCGCCACCAGGCCTTCGACGATCTTGTCGATCTCCGGATGCATCAGCGGTTCGCCGCCGGGGATGGAGACCATGGGCGCGCCACATTCGTCCACGGCTCTGAAACATTCCTCAGGCGAAAGGTTTTTCTTCAGAATGTGCGCCGGATACTGGATCTTGCCGCAACCCGCGCAAGCCAGGTTGCAGCGGAATAGTGGCTCCAGCATCAGGACCAGCGGATAGCGCTGGCGGCGCTTGAGACGCTGCTTGAGGACGTAGGTTGCTACGGTCCACATTTGAGAGACTGGAACGGGCATAAGTGAGCAGACCTAAAGGACCATTGTAGCCATGCCGGAGCGGAAAGCGGTAGGGGTGGGGAGGATTAGGGACTAGGGGTTGGCCGTTGGGGATTGGCCAGTTGGGACTGGGAAGGGGCGACCGCGTTGCGGTCCCCCGCGTCACCTATACGCCCGAGCCTTCGACCGTTCCGTTCCTGGCCGGCGGGGTGATTCTGATGGGTTTCGTGCTACGCCGCAAGTTGATTCGCGCGAGCTAAGCGCCGTACCGGCTTACGTCGGCCGCGGTGTTGACCGATTACCAGCGTGTCTGATAGCATCGCTAGCCATGACACTCAACCGCTGGACACTCAAAGGATGGACCGTCTGCGCCATCGCCCTGGTTTCCTTCGCCGCTGGATCGTTGTTCACGGCGCGCCTCGTGCGCTTGAACCAAGTTCGGGCCGATAGCAATCGCGTCTTCGAGCTTCGGATCTATCACACCGTGCCCGGCAAGGCGTCCGCTTTGCAGGCGGAGTTTCGCGAAAAGGTCACAAAGTGGTTCGCGAAGCACGATCTGCAGGCCGTGGGTTATTGGGCGCCCGTGGATGCGCCCGCATCGGACAATACGTTCATCTACATCCTGGCGCATCCCAGCCGCGACGAGGCGAAAAAGCACTGGGCCGCATTTCAGGCCGACCCGGCGTTCCAGGAGATGATTAAATCCCAGCAAGGCGACGCTAAACTGGTCGAGAAAGTGGATTCAACCTACATGGACCCCACCGATTTCTCGCCCATGAAGTAGAGCCGGAGCTTGAATTTTAGTCGTCAGGACGTCGAGTTCAACGCCGACGGGAGTCAGATTCGTGGCTGGTTGTATCTGCCCGAGGGCGTGACGGAGCGGCTTCCCTTCGTAGCGATGGCGGGCGGGTTCTCGTGCGTGAAGGAGATGCATCTCCCCAACTATGCGGAGGTGTTCGCAGGTGCCGGGCTGGCGGTCCTTCTCTTTGATTTTCGCAATCTGGGCGCCAGCGATGGCTTACCGCGCCAGGAGTTGAATCCGTGGCAGCAAGCCGAGGATTACCGGCACGCCATCACCTACGCGACCACGCTGCCCGCGATTGACGCCAGGCGAATCGGTATTTGGGGCAGCAGCTACAGCGGGGGCCATTGCTTGATGGTGGCAGCGACCGATCGCCGGGTGAAATGCGTGTCGGTGCAAGTGCCAACCATCAGCGGGCGCCAGAGCGGGCTGCGCCGCGTGCCGATGGACAAAGTCGGCGGATTGACTCTAGCATTCGCAGAGGATCGAGCGCGACGGATGAAGGGCGACGCTCCCGCGATGCGGCCTTTGATTGGTGAGGCGTCGGAGAATCCGCTCTACCCCTCCGGCGAAACACGTGATTATTTCCTCAGCGCCACCAAGAATGCACCGAACTGGCGAAATGAAGTAACGTTGCGAAGCATGGAGTACGCCAGAGGATACGAGCCAGGCATCTACGTGCCTTACATTAGCCCGACTCCTCTGCAGATGATCATCGGGCTTACCGACGCCATCACCTGCACCGATCTGCAGCTCGAAGCTTACAACCACGCGCTGGAACCGAAGAAGCTGGTGCTGCTCTCCGGAGGGCATTTCGCGCCGTATGTGGAGGAGTTCGAACGGTCGAGTAGCGCAGCTCGGGATTGGTTCGCCGGTCATTTGGGAACCCCCGTAGAGTAGAGGATAGGTTACTATCAAGGCATGTATACAGCAGGCCGTGTTCTCTTGCTGTTATTGGTTTTCGGTTTTCTTTGGGCGCCAAGTCTCTTGTGGGCACAAGACAAAGTTTTCATCTGCCCCATGGATCCGGATGTCCGCTCCAACCAGCCCGGCACATGCAGACGCTGCGGCATGAAGCTGCGCGAGGGCATCCCAGAGCCGGTGGAATTTCATCTGGACCTAACGGTTACCCCCCGAGCTGTGAAGCCCAACCAGACCGAACAGCTCAAGTTCAGCGTGCACGATCCGTGGAAGGATCGGCCGGTAAAGGATTTCCAGATCGTCCATGAGAAGCTGTTCCACATGTTTGTGGTGAGCCAGGATATGCAATTTTTCGTCCACGACCATCCTGTGTTCCAGCCGGATGGCGACTTCCTTTACAGCCTCGCTTTTCCGAAGCCCGGCATGTATCGCGTGCTCGGAGATTTTTATCCTGATGGCGCGACGCCACAACTGATCGCAAAGACGGTGATTGTCCAGGGAACGCCCCCGCCGCCCGCCGCATTGCCGCGCGATTATTCGGCGAAGCAAATGGAAAATATGCAGGTGGAAATGACCACCGATCCGCCGCAGCCCATCGCCGCGCAGAAGACGCAGATTTATTTCCGGCTATCGCCGGCCGATGGCCTGGAAAAATATATCGGCGCGTGGGCGCATATGCTGGCCGCTAGCGACGACTTGATCGATTTAATCCACACCCATCCGTTCATCGCCGATGGCGGTCCGCAAATCCAATTCAGTCTCGATTTTCCGCGTGCGCGAACCTATCGCGTGTGGGTGCAATTCCAGCGCAAGGGCGTGGTGAACACCGCCCACTTCGACATTCCCGTTAAGGAACTCGAGTAGCTGTCGTTGTAGCGGGAGCCGCGGGCAGCAGCATCACTGTTGAGCCCGCTGGAACGCCGTGAATCTTGGTGCCGGCCGGCAACTCAATCGCCGTGCGATACAGGAACGGATGAACGAACTTGGCGTGGTAATGTTCGAACCAGAGCAGTGGCTCGATACTACCATCGGGCATCTCGGCGGTGATTTGAAACGCTGCGTCTTCCGGCACGCTCTTAGGCAATATTCCGTCCAGCGAAAAATCCTTACGGAGTTGAAACTCGCCGCTCACGGCGATGACTCCATGTGAGGGGACCTCCGGAGGCTGCTGGTCGAACTTTGGATCGGGCGCCAGATCCTTCGCTTCGCCTTCCGGCACGCCACCGCCCACCCAACTGATGATGAGTTCCAGCTGCTCGGGGGTGAGGGCTTTATCGTTGCGAAAATCGCCGAATCCCTTGACCGCGCCCCAGGGAGGCATGCGCCGCTCCAGCACTTCTTCTTTAATCGCGACGGCCCAGGGACGCGCTGCCGAGTAGGTCATCAACGAGAATGCCTGGCCGCCGTCATGGTGGCAGGAAGCGCAGCGTTCGTAAACGATGCGCGAGATTTCGCGATCCCAGGTAATGGGAGTGGTGATGATGTCGTGCGCGAACGCAGTGGCGGCACTAATGAAAATCAGGCCGGTGATGAGGGTCCAACGCTGCCCCATGGCTGTATGATACAACGCCAGTATGCTAATCACCCGGCGTTTCTGGTTGGTTGCCTTTGGCGCTGCCGCGACTCTCCTTGGGGGTCAAGGGCAGCATCCTGTAACAGGCCGGCAAATCGCGGGCGTGATGGGCGTCCAGGGTGCCGACTGGTTAAATCGGCCGGAGCGCGAAAAAGAAGAGAATCCGGATGGCGCACTGGATGCGCTTGGCATTCGCCCGGGCATGGTTGTGGCGGACGTCGGCGCGGGCACCGGCTATATGTCATTGCGCTTAGCGAAACGCGTGGGTCCGGCGGGCAAGGTTTACGCCAACGATCTTCAGCCGGAGATGCTGCGACGCCTGCGCCAGAATGCCGCGAGTGCCGGGCTCACCAACATCGAAACCGTGCAGGGCGAGGAAGCCGATCCAAAGCTCCCCCAGGGGCGAATGGATCTGGTGCTGCTGGTGGATGTGTATCACGAGTTCTCCAAGCCGCGCGAGATGATCGACAAGATTCGCGAGGCCCTGAAGCCGGATGGCCGGCTGGTGCTGCTGGAATATCGCAAGGAAGATCCGAGGGTGCCGATTCGCGAGGAGCACAAGATGACGGTGGCCGAAGTGAAAGCGGAGCTGGAACCGCAAGGGTTCGCGCTGAGCCAGGTGATTGAGACGTTACCGCGGCAGCATATCTTGATCTTGGCGAAGGCAGCGGCGGCGAAGGCCGCGGGTCATTGATGAATCTGCTGGTCTAACTCTTTGCGGAACGCCTGCTCCGATTCGTTGACGTACTTCTGCATTTCAGTGGGATCGACAAACGCGTCTAGCTTGCCCGCATCCAGTTGTTTGCGCTTTTCATCCAACTTGAAAAATCCAGCGTGGGGTGCGAGGAAGACATCGCACGGCATCTTGCGGAGTTCAGCGAAGCTACGCATGTAATCGGAGACGATGCCCGGATAATTCGAGTTATTCACCAGCTTGTCCACTACGGTAGTGCTGCAGTAGAAGACCACTTGATACGTCTTGCCGCCGGTGGAAACAGGCATGGTCCACGTGGTGCAGCCTTTGGTGTGGCCGGGTGTAAGGTGGGCGGTGAACGTTACGCCGCCGAGTTGGACAGTTTGCCGGTCGCCGATCACGCGATCGACGTGAACGGCGGGGAAGGCGCCTAGGCCGCCTTGTGCCGTGTCAAGCACGGGACGATCGCGCTCGCTCGCGACCATTTGTGCACCCGATCGCTTCTTCAATTCGGCTAAGCCGCCACAATGATCGAAATGGGCGTGGCTGTTGAGCAAAATCTTGACGTCTTTGATCGAGAAGCCGAGGTCGGCGATGCTCTTCTCGATAACTGGCGCTGTTTCGGGCAGGCCGCCATCCAACAGAATCGCGCCCTCAGGTGTCTGGATGAAAAACGAAGAGACGTTTGCGGCGCCGACATAGTAAATGTTGCCGATGATGCGGAACGGCTTGACCGGCTGGTTCCACTGGGCGTGTTGTTCGGCGCTGTTCTGTGCAAACCCGAGCGAACACAGCGCGAAGAGGAGGTATATTCGCACGCTATTGCAGGCGTTTTACCGCTTCCACTGCTAGCTCATGCAAGCCTTTACCGTCGTGCGCGACATAGGCGATGATTTCTTCGCGCATGCGGCGCTCCCAAAACTTCTTTAAATGATCGGTGACGCCGGCCACTGCTTCCTCGTGCGGATAGGACGCAAAGAATAGGGCAATCTGGTTTGCCCGGTGAACCATAGAGGTAGATTCCATATCTTAATCGCCAGCGGCGCCGGTCAGGATTTGCTTGTGCTCAATCTGAGTGGTCTGTTTGCGCGTTTCGAGATAATGCTCCTGCCACTCGGACATCTTGCGCGCTAAACTCACTTGTACGGCCGTCACTTTGTATTCGGGACAGCCAGTAGCCCAATCTTCAAACTCCGTAGTGACGACGTTCGCCCCCGTGAAACCGTGATGGAACGTGGTGTAGACCACGCCCGGCTGCATGCGCTCCGAGATACGCGCGTGCAAAGTTGTTTCGCCGGCGCGGCTGATCAGCGAGACGCGATCGCCCTCGCGAATGCCGCGATTCTCGGCGTCCAAAGGATGAATCTCGAGCACATCTTCGGCGTGCCACACGTTGTTGTACGTGCGCGCGGTCTGCGCGCCGACATTGTATTGCGTAAGGATGCGGCCGGTGGTCAGGATCAGCGGGAAGCGGCCCGTGGTGCGCTCGTCAGTGGGAATAAATTCGGTAATCATGAAGCGGCCCTTGCCGCGCACGAATCCGCCGATGTGCATTATAGGCGTGCCTTCTGGCGCCTTGTCGTTGCAAGGCCACTGGATGCTGCCCAGTTCGTCGATTTTGTCGAAGCTGACGCCGGCAAAGGTGGGCGTCAGGCGCGCGATCTCATCCATCACTTCCGACGGATGGTTGTACGGCATCGGATAGCCCAGAGCAGCTGACAGGTCCAGCGTGATCTCCCAATCTTCCTTGCCCGCCATGGGAGGAATCGCCTTGCGAACGCGGCTGATGCGGCGCTCGGCATTGGTAAACGTCCCATCTTTTTCAAGGAACGATGACCCGGGTAAGAAGACATGCGCGTAACTGGCGGTCTCATTCAGGAACAAATCCTGCACCACCACGCATTCCATCGCAGCCAAACCGGCCGTTACGTGCTGCGTATTGGGATCGGATTGCAGGATGTCCTCACCCTGGATGTAAATGCCTTTAAAAGTGCCTTCGCAGGCGGCGTCCAGCATGTTAGAGATCCGCAATCCCGGCTCGCCCTGCAGCGGAACGTGCCAGGCTTCTTCGAACGTCCGGCGCACGGCATCGTTTGAAACATGGCGGTATCCGGAAAATTCATGCGGAAAAGATCCCATATCGCAGGAGCCCTGCACGTTGTTTTGACCGCGCAACGGATTTACTCCCACGCCGCGCTTGCCGATGTTGCCGGTCAGCATGGCGAGATTTGCCATGCCGATCACCATGGTGGAGCCTTGGCTGTGTTCGGTGACCCCGAGCCCGTAGTAAATTGCTGCATTGCCCCCGGTGGCGTAGAGCCGGGCGGCCGCTCGCAAATCTGCGGCCGGAACTCCACTCTTAGCTTCCGTGGCTTCCGGCGAATTACGCTCTTCGACGATGAATTTGCGCCACAGCTCAAACGCAGCGGTATCGCAGCGCTCCTTGACAAAGGGCTCATCCACCAAACCTTCGGTGACGATCACATGCGCCATGGCATTAATGACTGCGACGTTCGTGCCGGGCAGCAGCGGCAGGTGATAATTCGCCTGCACGTGGGGGCTCTTCACCAAATCGATGCGGCGCGGATCTACAACAATAAGCTTCGCGCCCTCGCGCAGCCGGTGCTTCATGTGCGATGCGAAAACAGGATGAGCGTCGGTGGGATTGGCGCCGATCACCATGATGACGTCGGACACGTCCACCGAATCGAAGTCCTGCGTCCCCGCTGAAGTTCCGAATGTAGAACTGAGGCCATAGCCCGTAGGCGAGTGGCACACACGCGCGCAGGTGTCCACGTTGTTGTTGCCAAACGCCGCGCGGACCATCTTCTGCACGATGTAAGTCTCTTCGTTGGTGCAGCGCGAAGAAGTAATCCCGCCGATGGAATCGCGCCCGTACTTGGCCTGAATGCGCTTAAACTCGGTGGCCGTATAGTTGATGGCTTCTTCCCAGGTGACTTCACGCCACGGGTCGGTGATCTTGGAGCGAATCATGGGCTTCAGGATGCGATCTTTGTGAGTGGCGTAGCCCCATGCAAACCGGCCCTTCACGCAGGAATGCCCATGGTTCGCTTTGCCGTCCTTGTACGGGGACATGCGGACTACTTCGTTACCCTGCAACTCGGCTTTGAATGCGCAGCCAACGCCGCAATAGGCGCAGGTGGTTACTACGCTGTGCTCCGGCAACCCGTTGTCGATCACCGTTTTTTCCATCAACGTCGCAGTGGGGCACGCTTGCACGCACGCTCCGCAGGAGACACACTCCGACTCTAGAAAATTCGTGGGACCGGCCGCGACCATAGAGGCGAATCCGCGCCCCTGGATGGTAAGCGCGAAGGTTCCCTGCACCTCTTCGCAAGCGCGCACGCAACGCGAGCACACGATGCACTTGGATGGTTCAAACGTGAAATAAGGATTCGACTGGTCCTTCTCGGATTTGAAATGATTCTGCCCTTCGTAGCCGTAGCGGACTTCGCGCAACCCGACCACGCCCGCCATGTCCTGCAATTCGCAATCGCCATTGGCCGCGCATGTCAAGCAATCCAGCGGATGATCGGAAATGTACAACTCCATCACCCCGCGCCGTAGTTTGGCGATCTTCGGCGATTGCGTCCTGACCTTCATGCCGGGTTCAGCCAGAGTGGTGCAAGAAGCCGGGGTACCGCGACGTCCTTCGATCTCAACCAGGCACAGGCGGCAGGAGCCGAACGCTTCCATGTTGTCCGTGGCGCACAGCTTCGGCACTTGAACGCCCGCCTCCACCGCGGCGCGCATCACCGACGTGCCACGGGACACCGTTACGGGCTTGCCGTCGATCTCCAACGTCACGAGGGTTTCGGCAATCCGTTGCGGAGTGCCATAATCGGTTTCTTGAATTAGCGCCATGGGTTTTTTTCTCGATCTGCTGTCAGAACTTCAGGATTCAAGAGGGCCGGTGAAGTAGGTCCTGGTTTATCGAAATCTTCGGGGAAATGCCGGATCGCGCTCATCACCGGCAGCGGAATCAAACCGCCGAGGGCGCATAGAGATCCGTCGAGCATCAACTCACACAAGTCATCCAGCAGCCGCAGATTTTGTGTGCGGTTCTGGTTTGCAATAATCCGATCGATCACTTCCACGCCGCGCGTCGAACCCACGCGGCACGGCGTACATTTGCCACAACTCTCGATGGCGCAAAATTCCATCGCGAAGCGGGCTTGCTTTGCCAGATCCACAGTATCGTCGAACACCACGATGCCACCATGCCCGAGCATGCCTTTGCGGGCGGCGAAAGCCTCATAGTCGAGGGGCGTGTCCAGGAAAGACGCCGGGAAATAGGCACCCAGAGGTCCACCTACCTGCACCGCTCGCAACGGACGGCCGGTCGCGGTTCCAGCGCCAAAGTTGTAGATCGCATCGTGCAGCGTCATGCCGAAAGCCGTTTCCACGAGGCCGCCGTGCTTGATGTTTCCCGCCAGCTGGATGGTCAAGGTTCCGCGCGATCGGCCCATGCCGAAATCGCGATAGTAATCAGCACCTTTGTCCAAGATGATCGGCACAGTGGCCAGCGAGATAAGGTTGTTGACGACGGTCGGCTTGCCGAACAGGCCTTCGAGCGCGGGCAAGGGAGGCTTCGGCCGGATCTGGCCGCGACGGCCCTCCAGGCTCTCGAGCATCGAAGTTTCTTCGCCGCAGATATAGGCGCCGGCGCCCAATCGGACTTCGAGATCAAAACGTTTGCCGCTGCCAGCGACGTTCGCGCCCAGGTAGCCATTCTCATACGCCGTAGCGATGGCGCGCTGCATGGTGCGGAAGGCATGCGGATATTCGGACCGGCAATAGATGTAGCCTTGCGTGGCCTTTACCGCGATGGCGGCGATGGTCATTCCTTCGATGAGAACGAAGGGATCGCCCTCCATGATCATGCGGTCGGCGTAGGTGCCGCTGTCGCCCTCGTCGGCGTTGCAACAGATGTATTTCTGGTCGGCTTCAGTCTGAAGAACGGTGTTCCACTTGATGCCGGTCGGGAATCCAGCGCCTCCTCGGCCGCGCAAGCCGGAGGTCTTGACGGCATCGACGATGGCCTGGGGCTCCAGCGTGAGCGCCTGCCGTAATCCACGATACCCGCTATGCGCGACGTATTCCGATAACGACAACGGGTCCACGATGCCGCAGCGCGCGAAAGTTAGCCGCTCCTGCTGCTTGAGATAAGGAATCTCTTCCGTTGGCCCGAGGGAGAGGGCATGCGCCTTGCCCTCTAGGAAACCGGCTTCAAACAGGCCCGCGACAGCTTCTCGCGAAACCGGTCCGTAAGCGATGCGTCCTTCCGCTGTCTCTACTTCCACCAGAGGCTCCAGCCAGAACATGCCGCGGGAGCCATTGCGGACCAGCGTAATGTCCAGCCCGCGCGACGAGGCTTCACTCGCTATGGCGCGCGCTACACCTTCGGCGCCTACGGATAGGGCCGCAGAGTCGCGTGGAACGTATACGCGTACGCTCACTGCGGCCTCCCGTCTTTGCTCACTGTGCCCTCCGGGCACTATCAATCAAGAAATCAGCTACGTTGGGCGACACTCTGCCATAGGGCTGGCCATCCAGCATCACCGCGGGCGACAGCGCGCAATTTCCGAGGCAGAATACTTGCTCGACGGTCAAACTCTGGTCCGGCGTTGTCTCGCCTAACTTCACGCCCAACCGCTTTTCGACGTGCTGGATGAGCGCGTCGCAGCCCATGGACTGGCAGGATTCAGCGCGGCAAATCCGCAACAGATGTTTTCCCGGAGCCGAATGGCGAAAATCGTGGTAGAAACTGATGACGCCGTGCACTTCGGCGTGCGAGAGGTTCAGCGCGCTGGCGATCATGGGCGTGGCCACAGGATCGATGTACCCGAACTCTTCTTGCAGGGCGTGCAGGATGGGAAGCAGAGCCCCGGGCAGATGCTCCAACTCCCGAATCCGGGCTTGGGCCCGGTCCGCATCCCAGGCTTGCATGTTGCTCATGCCGAGTAATTTACCTGTACTTTCCGACGACACCAATGGCTATTTGACGGACACGTCTTACGATCAAATTTTATCACAAAGTAACCCCTGCACCCCCTCTGCTGAATGCGTACAAAAACCAACCCAGGAGCGCGAGCACCACCGCAAGCGCGCACGCCAGAATCGCCAGAACCAGCGTGAATTGGGACGTTGGCTTGGGTTGATCGCGCATCGAATCGAGATATCCGATTAGATCCAGCCTATCAGCTCTGTTGATACCTTCCCTCACGTTAGGCAAAACTGCGGAAGCTCTCTCTTTTGGCCTTCATGAGTACTCAACCTTTGACGCAGTCTCGACGAGCAGGCGACTGAAGATCGCACAAATGTCACTCTCTTTTTAGCCGTGTGGTACCTAAGAGCGTCGTAGAGCTTGGCTATCCTTACGAGGTGCCCAAGCACGATGGCCCCGCGCTTCGTCACTCCCTTCTCCGCGTGAAGGTCGCTGGACGTTAGCGAAGCTGCGATGCGAAGTAAGTAGTAGGAGTTGTTCATGACCTCCATCGCCAACGTCATGTAGTCGTCATTCGTTTCTAAGGGCGGCAGGGGCAGCGAGCCGTTTGCCCAGTCGCTAACTGCGTTAAGGTGATCCACTACCGTTAAAGGAGCATGATCATACGCCCGGCGAGGGCGGGAACGCGCCGGATATGTCTGTCATTACCACACGGCTAACGTTCGCGCCTTGGAAGGATACTCATCGGACCTCGAATGAGATAAAATGGCCGAGCCACTCGCGGTGTGCATGCAGCTCTCAGGTTTGGAGCGCCAATTGCCTTGGGCGTCCCGAAATGTAAAGCCGCTTCACGCTTTTGGGGCTAGCATATAATTTTGACGCTCTCGCAAGAAATATGATCGTTAAGCTCAATCACCTCCAAGGCAAAGCCGCTGCCACCAGCGCTCAAGACGTCATTGGAACTGTCTATGCGCTCTTGGAGGAAGGCCACATCGAGAAAGCCCAGTTTGCCCGTCTCCAGATTGAATTGGACTGGATCCAGTACAAACAGAATTTTCGCGAAGTGGTGATCGCGACTCACGGCTACAACGAACAGGGTCAACAAGTCCCGATCATGGACGTGCATGTCGACACCCGGCAAGTGGTGCCTGGCTGTCTGCGAGGCGCGCTTCTGCGCGCGTTAGCGCATAGTAATGCACCGGAGCCGCAGAACCAGGACCGCCTGCCGCTGGAGCAGTTCCAATCCATGCGATCGAGCATCGTGTGGGAGTTCAACAAGTTGTATTGGAGCCGGTTGAAGGATTGGGAGACGGCCACCGGCAAGGGTTATGAGCAGGCGCTTCCGGGCGGCGCTTCGGACGGACACAATGCGGAGGCGATCGCCGACAGCGTGGGAGACTTCTGGACCTTGCTGCGGGATCTGGAGTCCAAGAATCAGCTTCCGCCGGAAATTTATCTGCTCGAGATCGGCGTGGGGACTGGCGTGCGTTGCGGCATGTGGCTCACCAAGTTCCGTACGCTGGATCAGGAGCGCGGGACCGACTATTATCCGAAGCTGCGAGTCCTGCTGGGCGATTATTCTCTCGCCACGCTGGATATGTCGAAGCCCGCCGTGGAAGATCACGCCGACCTGTGCAGCTTCTTGGTGCTGGATGCGACAAATCCATTAAAGACGCTTTCGTTCCTGCGCCACAAGATCATGCAGGTACACTCCACCAATGTCTATGACAACCTGCCCGACGAAGAAGTAGTGCGGCGCGACGGTAAGTTGTACTTTGTCCAGGTACGCGCTTATCTTCCGGCTGCCGATGTGGTGCGGATTTCGACCGAATTCGAAGTTCCCGTGGATAAGCTTCGTTCCACGATAACGCGGTTACTCTCAGGCAGCACCGAATTCCTGGGCGATGCGGCGCGCGGAGTTGCGTTTTGGATGGACGTGTGGAACGCGGTGCGGCTGGAAGAACGGCTGGTGCTGGTGGAGGACCTTCCCGATTTCCCTTTTCCCCAAGGCCTGGACGCAGCGAAGATAGAGGACATTCTCAAGGATGCGCCTACCGATTTCCGTTTTCACTTGAGTTCGGGGGCTCTGGCCAGCTTTTTGAACACGCTTCCGTTGTTGCATCCGCGCGGGTATCTGCAGGTGCAGGATATTTTCGTGACGGACCTGGATCAGTATCGTTTGGGCTTTTACGGTCCGGGAAAGCTGGATGGCTCACTGCTGAATTGGGTGAATGGTGCTTTACTGAAAGAAGTGGCGGAGCGCGCCGGATATAACGTGCGCTTCGCTCCGTTCCACTACCGCAAAGGATCGCGCACTTCCGTTCTCTACACTACGCGCCGAGAATAAATGACTCCCACTCTCCCTATTACGATGGTCGGCAGCTACGCCATGCCGGGCTGGCTGGAGCGCCTGAAGACAGAATATTTCGCCCGGCGAATCAGCCGCCACGATCTGGACGAGATCTATGACGCAGCGGCCAAAGCCGCGATTAAAGACCAGGAAATCGCAGGTTTGGACATCGTCACCGACGGCGAGCCGCGCCGCGACAACATGGTGGATTACTTCGTCGAGCGGCTTCCTGGCGTACAAATTGACCGGTCGTCCAAGAAGTTTTACTACGATTTCTACGACAGCGTGGTGCAGGGCAAGCTGCCTATGGCGTCGCTCGGCCTGGTGCCGGATTTCAACTTTCTGCAAGCCTTCACCGAGCGGCAGACCAAGATCTGCATCACTGGCCCGCATTGCTTGAGCAAGCGCATTCGCAATCAGTATTACCCCAGCGAAGAAGCTTTGGCGACGGACATCGCCAAGGTGATGAACCTCGAGATGAAGGCGCTAGTGAAGGCGGGCGCCACTTACATCCAGATCGACGAGCCGTACTATTCGGGCTTCCCGGAAGACCTGCCGTGGTGCGTGAAGGTTTTGAATACCATGGTAGAGGGGGTAGACGCCAAGATCGCCGTGCACATCTGTTATGGAAATCGCTACGGCAAGCCTTCCTGGGAAGGCAGCTACCGTTATCTATTTCCGACCATCATGGAAGCCAAGGTCCATCAGTTGACGCTGGAATTTGCGCGTCGCGGCGGCGAGGATCTGGATCTGTTTAAAGAATTCAATACTAATTTTGAGCTGGGCGTGGGCGTGATCGATGTGAAGACCGATGACATTGAGACCCCGGAAATGGTGGCCAGCCGCATTCAGAAAGCGCTGAAAGTGCTGCCGCCGGAACGCATCTTCATCCTTCCCGATTGCGGGCTGTTCCATTTGTCGCGCGACGTGGCGTTCGCCAAACTCAAGGCCATGGTGGAAGGCACGCGCATCGTCCGTAAGGAATTAGGGAAGTAGCACCAAGGTGGTCAAGTAAGATGGCATCCGCGAATCCGCTTCGAGAAGCGCTCACCACGGGCAGTTTCTGCTACATGGTGGAAATGGTGGCTAGCGCCTCGATGCCGGAGTCGAAGCTGTGGGAAATAGCATCGGGGATTGCGCAGATTCCCGAGGTGGTTGGCGCGGGCATCACCAGCTACGCCGGCGGCTCGGCGGGCCACGATCCCATCCGCGTGGCCACGGGAGCTCGTGAGCGCGGCCTGAATCCCAACGTTCACCTGACCTGCGTAAACCGTGAGCCGGCGGACGTCGCCAAGGCGCTGGAAGACTTGATTGCCCTCGGGATCGAAAACGTTTTCGCGATCAGCGGCGACTATCCCAAAGGCGCGCCGCTTGGAAGCGTGGGATTCGCCTGCGATTCGGTGCAATTGGTGGAGACCATCGCCGAGCTGCGCGCTCAAGGCAAGTGGCCGTTCTACATTTCGGTTGCAGTTTCGCCGTTCAAATACACGGAAGCCGATTGCGTGTATCAATATCTCAAGCTCGAAAAGAAAATCGCCGCGGGCGCCGACTTCGCCATCACGCAGCTCGGCTTTGACTCGCGCAAAATCCGCGAGCTGAAGCGTTACCTGGACGAGCGCGGTTTGAAGACGCCGATCTTCGGGAATGTGTATGTGCTTCCTCCCAAGGCGGCCGAGCGCATGTCGAAGGGTGAGCCTCCCGGATGCTGGGTTTCGCCAGAATTGCTCGAAAAGATCCAAGCAGAAGCGAAAGCCGAAGACAAAGGTTTGGCGGCCCGGCTGGAACGAGCCGCGAAGATGGCGGCGATCGTGCGAGGCCTGGGCTATGCGGGCGCTTACATCGGCGGCACTCACAACGCCGATCATATTCGCTGGATCATCCGGCGATCGGAAGAGCTGGCTCCGCAATGGGAGGAACTGGCCGAAGAGATCAGCTACGGCGAAAAGGGCGGCTTCTATTTCTATGAATCGCCGAAGCATGCGCCGAAGCCGAAGCCAATGTTCGCGCGCGTGGCGGACACTATGGCGCGTCTGTTCCCGGTGAAACACGAAAACAACGCACTGCGCAGGTTTCTGGCGGCCATTATGCGGTGGATTGACCGCAGACCGGCCATGGCCGAGGCTTTGGAGAAAGTCGAGCTCGCCATCAAGAAACCGCTGTTCGGATGCCAGGCCTGCGGGAATTGCGTTTTGGGCGAGATGGAATACGTTTGCCCCATGACGTGTCCCAAGAATATGCGCAACGGCCCCTGTGGTGGCACGTTCAACGGACAATGCGAAGTGGTGCCGGAGATGGCCTGCATCTGGGTGAAGGTCTATGAGACGGCACAGGCCGCAAATCGCGTGGAGGAACTGAAAGTTTATATTCCGCCGCGTAATCGGGCGCTGCAAGGGACCAGTTCATTCATCAATCTTTTCCTGAACCGCGACAGCCGGCCCGATCACCCGCAGCCGTTAATCTCGATTAGCAATCTGCAGTCGTCCTCCAAGCCCGCCGAACGCCGCGAAGCGGAAGAAGCGCTGGTCAAGACCAACGATCTGAAGTAGTTCACCCTGATGGACTCAAAGAGGCCCTTGTGTGTCTCGCTTCTTTCAAAGATTCAGGAACAGATCGATAGGACGGTTCATCTCATTAAACTTCTGCCAATCGACCGGCTGAATTGGAGCCCTGAGATCCCGGGTGCATGGCCTGTTGAAATGCTTCTCGGCCATCTGCTGGACTGCCTCGCAGGGTTCTGTGCTGTTCTGGTTGCAGCAGAGCCCGAGCGCCTCGCGCATCTCTCCGCGCTCCGCAACCTGCCGGTGAACTACGCTTGTTCGCCTGACGAGGCGATTCGCCGGATTGGCCTCTATAGCGCGCGAATCGACGAAGGTTTCGGCTTGCTCGAAGACGCCAGTCTAGGCAGGACTGTTCCCACGGCCTTTGTAGAGCGGGGCGAGACCGTCCTGACACTGTTCCTGGGCAATCTGGAGCACCTGATCAACCACAAGCACCAGTTGTTTACGTACTTGAAGCAAATGGGCTTGGAGGTGAACACGCGCGATCTTTACCGATTCCGCAACGAATGAAGTTCCGGGTTTTTACATAGATTTTACAGGCCAAGATCATTTGCAGACTCTCTCAGTTTCATACTTGGGATAGTTTGTCCTGTGATCGGTTCTATGGCCGCTAAGAAAGTAGTCTTCTTCTTCCCAGCGTTCTCCAGTCAGGAGGCGACGGCGCCTTTGGGTATACTGGCCGTCTCCACACCGCTGTTGCGTGCGGGATATCAAGTCAAAATCGTCGATTCCACCATTACGCCCAATTTCCAGAAGCGGGTGCTGGAAGAACTCAAAGATGCGCTGTGCCTGGCGGTCTCTCTTGTAACAGGCCCGATGATCAAGGAAACGGTGCAAATTGCCCGCACCGCTAAGCAGCTCTATCCGGACAAACCTGTTGTATTGGGCGGTTGGCATCCATCGCTGTTGCCGCACCAGACACTCGCGGCCGAATATATCGACATCGTCGTCCAAGGGCAGGGAGAAGAAGCCTTCCTGGAAGTAGTCCAGCGAATCGAAGCAGGCGAATCCATGGAAGGCATCGCCGGCGTCGGATACAAAGAAAGCGGCCGGATCGTATTTAATTCGCCGCGCGCGCTCAAGCCCATTCGGGAGCTGCCGCCCAAAGCCTATCATTTGGCGGATTTCGACGCCTATGAACGAGTGTGTGGACGCCGCTGGGCCATGTACACTTCCAGCCTGGCCTGTCCCTACGATTGCGCTTATTGCACCAATAATAGCGTTTACGGGCGCAAATGGAACGCGCTGGACACCGATCAGGTGGTGGAAGAAACCACTGACTTGGTTTCCCGTTACAATCTCCAGCTGCTGTGGGTTGTGGACGACAACTTCCTGGTGGACCGCGAACGTGCCATCGGCATCGCGGAGGGGCTGGTCCGCCGCGGCGTGCAGTTCGACTGGAGCATTCAGGGGTCGACAAACCTGGTCAATCGCTTCACGGTGGAAGAGTTGAAGCTGCTGCGCCGCGCCGGTCTCTCACAGGTTGCCCAGGGTGCGGATAGCGGCTCGCCCAAGGTTCTGCATCTCATGAACAAGGATTTTCAGAAGTTGGAAACTATTTACACCGCGGCCGACAAACTAACGCAAGCAGGAATTCGTCCCTCTTTCAACATCATCTTTGGATTTCCCGGTGAAGGCAGGGCGGAGCGCCGCGAATCGATTCGGTTGGTGATGGACATTTGCCGCAAGTATCCGGGTGCGGAGTTCTGGACCAATATCTTCACACCCTATCCGGGCGCCCCCGTCATGCAACGCGCCTTTGAGTTGGGCATCGAGGTTCCGCAAACGCTCGAAGGCTGGGTGGATTTCTTCCCGCGCTACACCGTCCTGCCTTGGCTCAAAGGGAAGAAACACGAAGAAGTGCAGACCATGCGTGAGTATATGCGCGTGGCCTTCAATCGCAAACCCATCGGCGTCCAACGCAAGAGCCGGGTGAATCGGTTGGTACACCGCATGATCAGTTTTCCAGCGCGCTGGCGTCTGGACCATGACTTTTACGCCTTTCCCTTCGAGCTCGGGCTCAAGAACGCGGCGAATAAGTTGTTCGCGCCGCCCAAGCCGAAGGTGGATGCGCAGATGCTTGAGGCGGAGGTGGTGACGTGTTAAGCACGAACTCGCGAAAGGTGGTGCTTTTCCTGCCGCCTTACTCGGGCAGGGTGCTGGGGCCGCCTCTCAGCTTACTCAGCCTGGCCGGATCGCTTCGAGAAGCCGGCCATATCCCGTGCTTAATCGACGGAGCGCTGGATCGGAATTTTCCTGAGACTGTGGCTCGCGAAATCGATGGCGCTCTCTGCTTCGGAGTCTCGCTCCTCACCGGTCCGATGATTCTTGACGCCATCGAGATGAGCCGCCTGGTGCGAAGACTGCGGCCAGACCTTCCCATCGTTTTCGGAGGCTGGCATCCTAGCCTGGAAAGCGGACAGACTCTCAGTGAGGATTTCGTCGACATCGTAGTTCGCCATCAGGGAGAAAAGACGCTGGTCGAAATTCTGCAAAGGCTTGAATCGGGCAACTCGTTGGACCTGGTCCAAGGCTGCTGGTTTAAACGCGACGGTCGAATTGTTCAGAATACAGACCGGCCCGCCGCTCCTTTAGCTTCGTTGCCCGCGCCGGCTTACGACCTGATCGATTTCGATGCGTACGAACGCGTCAGCGGTGAACGCAAATTGCCCTACGCCACCAGTGTCGGCTGCCCCTATGCGTGTAATTACTGCACGGATATGGTCTTCTACAACCGGCGCTTCAATCCTCAGGACACCGGGCAAGTAGTAGACGAGTTAGTAACTCTGGTGCGGGAGCACCGTTTGACGGAAGTCGCTTTGCTAGATTCCAACTTTCTCGTGGACGTGCGCCGCGCTCTCGCCATTGCCAACGGCATTCTCAATTCGGGAGTTCGCTTTCGTTGGAGTTTCCAGGCGTCCACGGACTTACTTTGCCGCATGGCGGACAAAGACGTGCAAACACTGGCGGCGAGCGGAGTAAGTCACATAGGATTCGGCACCGAGTCTGCGTCACCGGATGTCCTGCGTCACATGAACAAGGCGCATCAGCACATTCCGGACATGTTTGAAGCCGCCCGCAAGTGTAAGCGCGCCGGAATTCGCGTGACGTATAACCTGATCTTCGGATATCCGGGCGAAGAGGATCGCCATCGCCGCGAAACTCTGAAAGTGATGGGCGAGATCGCCGAGCGTTTCGACAACGTCAGTTTTTCACCGAACGTCTTCACGCCTTATCCTGGCATTCCTATTTGGCCGCAACTACGGGCCATGGGTCTGAGAGAGCCGCAGTCGCTCGCGGAATGGGCCTGCATCGACCTGGGAACCAACAATCTGCCTTGGTTACAAAACGAATCCTACGCCCGCTTACAGCGCGGAATTTCCTATTTCCTTCTCGACAATCAAATCAACAAGACGCGCCGCCGATCGAAATCGGGATCGGTGCAATCGATTCTGCAAGCCGCCAGAAGGCCGCTGCACTGGCGCATTCGGAATTATTCCTTCGGCTGGCCACTGGAACTCTGGCTCTCGATGGCGAAGCAATGGTTGGTGGTCAGGCGCTCCCTTCTTACTGGACAATCTCTGAGCCACGATCTCGCTAAAGCGCGGTGAATCTCTATGGCTGACGTCTTATTAACCCACAGCAATCACCTGTACTCCGACCGCAAACAGGTGAAAAAGATGCAGCCCTACCCGCCGCTGCAGACTTTGTTGGCCGCGGCCGCATTGCGGGAGCGTGGTTTCAGCGTCGCATTGTTTGACACCACGTTCCATGCTCCTGCCGACGGTTTTGCCGCGGCGCTGGACGCCCATCGGCCTCGGCTTGCGATTGTATGCGAAGACGATTTCAACTTTCTTTCCAAGATGTGCCTGGGACGCAACCGCGAACTGGCGTTCTCGATGGCGGCGGCGGCAGGGGCGAGGAGTGTAGCCATAGCCGCTCACGGTTCGGATGCGTCGGACCACGTGATGGAATATCTGGACGCAGGATTCAATTCCGTCTTGATCGGGGAAGTGGAAACGACGCTGGTGGAACTGGCCGAGGGCCGGCCGCGCGCTTCCATTCGCGGGCTCGTGTATCGGGATGGTTGGTCCTTGCAGCGTAACGCACCACGGGAGCTTCGTGCCGATTTGGAGATGCTTCCGCTGCCCGCCTGGGATCTGGTCGACATGCATCAATACCGGCAAGCCTGGCGGGGAGCGCACGGGTATTTCTCGCTGAACATGGTTTCCAGCCGTGGATGCCCCTATCGATGTAACTGGTGCGCCAAGCCGATCTACGGTAACAGCTACCATGCTCGCCCGCCGTGGTCCGTGGCCGCTGAGATGCTTCACCTGAAGGCCGGATTTCGGCCAGACCATATCTGGTTCGCTGACGATATCTTCGCTCTTTCGCCGAAGTGGACCTTTGCTTTCGCCGATGCGGTGGAAAATCTAGGTGCCAGCGTACCGTTCAAGATGCAGTCCCGCTGCGATCTGATGACGCGCAATACAGTGGAAGCTTTGCGTCGCGCCGGATGCGCGGAAGTGTGGATGGGTGCGGAGTCCGGCTCCGAGCGCATTCTGGATGCGATGGACAAGGGTGCGCGCGTAAGAGACATCTACCGCGCTCGTGAGAACCTACGCCGCCACGGCATCCGTGCCTGTTTCTTTCTGCAATTCGGTTATCCGGGCGAAACGTGGAAAGAAATTGAAGAGACCATTCGCATGGTCCGTGAGACCCAGCCCGACGACATTGGAGTCTCTGTATCCTATCCCCTTCCGGGAACACGATTCTACGAACGGGTCAGCGCGCAACTCGGACAGAAATCGAACTGGTCCGACAGCGCGGATCTAGCCATGATGTTTCGAGGCGAATACTCAAGCGAATTTTACCAGGCGCTTGCCGACGCACTGCACGCCGAAGTGCGCAGGGGCTTCCACGGCGAGTCCGCTGCTTGGGAGCGTGTGCGGGAACTGGAGCGCGCTTCCGTGCGCCTGTCTTCGCCGAATAGAACTCACTTCCACGTGTTGCGCGAATCCCCGGAGCCCGCGGCATGAGGCTCTTGCTCACGCACGCGTATTTTCTGAGCGAAGATCCCAAAGAACGCCAGATCATGAAGCCCTACGCGCCGCTGGGCATTCTGTATCTCTCCTCTTACCTTCGCGGCAAGGGATTCGATGTCGACATTTACGACTCCACTTTTGGTTCGCGCGAGGAACTGTTCGATATTTTGGACGCTGGTCCGCCAGCGGCAATTGGAATCTACGGCAATCTGATGACGCGCTGCAACGTGCTGGGCATCGCCGCACGCGCTCGCGCAGGCGGTTGGAAGGTGATCCTCGGTGGTCCGGAGCCTGCGAACTATGCCGGCGAGTATCTTGGAGCTGGAGCCGATGTCATTGTCACTGGCGAGGGCGAGTACGCGCTTGAACGTCTACTGACGTCGCGCATGGATCCGGCGGAATGGCCGTCCATTCCCGGAATTGTTTTTCGCAGGCCCGACGGCTCGGTGTTCCGAACCGGTCCCGCGCAACTCATTCCCGATCTCGATGCCCAGCCGTGGCCCGACCGTCAACGCGTCGACATTCCGCGCTACCTCAAGGTGTGGCGGGTGCACCATGGCACCGGCTCTGTCTCTGTGATCACCGCACGAGGCTGCCCTTACCATTGCAACTGGTGCAGCCACTCCGTCTATGGAAAGACGCACCGCCGCCGCTCGCCACAATCTGTGGTCGATGAAGTCGCGTGGATCGAACAGCGCTACCAGCCCGATATGCTCTGGCTCGCCGATGACGTCTTCACCATTCATCACGGCTGGATTCTCGAATATGCCGCGGAGATGAAGCGGCGCGATCTGAAGATTCCGTTCGAATGCATCACGCGCGCCGACCGTCTAAACCCGCGCATCGCTGAAACGCTGGCCGGCCTGGGGTGCTTTCGCGTTTGGATTGGATCGGAGAGCGGATCGCAGCGCATTCTGGACGCCATGCAGCGCGGCGTGAAGGTGGAGCAAGTGCGCGACGCCGTTTCGCTCTGCAAGCAAAATGGCATTCAGACCGGCATGTTCCTCATGTGGGGCTATGAAGGCGAAGAGATCGCCGACATTGAAGCCACTGTCGATCACGTCAAACAATGCCGGCCCGACGTGTTCTTCACCACCGTTTCTTATCCCATCAAAGGGACGCCGTATTTCGACAAGGTGGCTTCCCGCCTGGTGAGCATCCGCCCGTGGGAAGTAAGCACGGACCGCGAGATTCGCATTCGAGGCCGGCATTCCGAAAAGTTTTATCGCCACGCGGACGAACTGTTAAAGAATGAGATGGCCGCCGTCCCGGATGCCGGTAAAATCCTAGCCGCGCGCCAAGCGCTGCGCACCACCTGTCATGAGGTGGAGGCGTGACTGCCGCTTTCGATCAAATCGCATCCGAGTACGACCGGCTATGGACGTGCTCCGCCGTTGGCCGTCTGCAGCGCGAAGCTGTCTGGCGGCACATTGGCGATCTTTTTGAACCTGGCCAATCGGCACTCGACCTCGGCTGCGGTACAGGAGAAGATGCGCTACGTGTGATGCGCGCGGGACTGCGGGTCCGCGCGATCGACGCATCGGCGCAGATGGTCAGGATCGCCTGCGATCGCGGCGTGGACGCCGAGATTCTTTCGATCGAAAACTGCGGCCTGTTGGGCGAAACCTTTGATGCGGTCCTTTCGAATTTCGGCGCACTCAATTGCGTGGAAGACCTCAAGTCCCTTCGCGAGCCGCTCGCCCGGGTGGTTCGTCCCGGGGGCCATATGGCGATCTGCGTCATCGGACGGTTCTGCGCATGGGAGACAGTTTGGTTCCTGCTGCATCGGCAGCCTTCCAAAGCTTTTCGCCGCTGGCGCAAGAAGGTCCTGTCATCGTTGGGTATTCGCGTCTTTTATCCTTCTAAAGAACGTTTGGCAGCTGCGCTCCGCCCTACGTTCACGCTCGTGAGTTGGTGCGGCATCGGCTTGTGTGTGCCGCCTTCGTACGTCACCGGATTATCCGCCGGGTTTCTCCAAAAGCTGGACGCTTTGGATCGGCGCATCGCAGATTGGCCTTTGCTGCGCGGCTTGGCGGACCACCGGTTGTTCGTTTTCGTCCGGAATTCGTCATGACGCCCACAAGCGCGAGACAAAGGTTTCTCGAAGATTACCGCACCATCCGCAGCGCTGAAGGCCGCGGCTCCGGAGAGTCGGCATATTATCGCGCGCTTCCCTACCAGGATTTGAGCGGAACGAATTCGGCGCAGTGGGCGATTCGCGGTAAGAGCTATCGCTATTTCGAGCGCCAAATACTGTCTCAAGTCGAGCGGAGGATGGGCCGGTCACTTGACGTCCTGGACCTCGGGGCAGGGAATTGCTGGATGTCCTATCGGCTTTCTCTCAGAGAGCACCGGCCGGTGGCGCTCGATATCTTTACCGACGCCAGGGATGGGTTGGGGGCCGCGCGTCACTACGGCCAACGGTTCCCGCTTCTGGAAGCGGAGTTCGACCAGCTGCCTTTACGCTCCTCGAGTTTCGATCTTGCAGTTTTCAACGCTTCTATTCATTACTCGACGGACTACCGGCGAACCCTGAACGAAGTGCGGCGTTGCCTTCGCCCCGGCGGACATTTTGTAATCATCGACTCGCCCGTCTACCGGCGTCGCGAACATGGCGAGAGAATGCGCGCCGAACGTCACGACGAATTTGAACGCCGCTATGGCTTCCGCTCGGATGCCGTGCCCAGTCTTGAATTCTTCGACGAACCCACCATCGCCGCGCTAGCAACGCAATTGCAGATTCAATGGAACGTGCACCGTCCCTGGTACGGATGGGAGTGGTGGTGGCGTCCCTGGAAGGCGCGCCTGCTGGGTCGCCGTCCGCCCTCGCGTTTCTGGATTCTGGACGGAGTGTTTGCCAGAGAGTTTATTTGACGCATGATCATTATCCTCCATCCCCGCGCCACCAGGCCAAAGAACCGCCGCTTCCCTCTGGCCGCATTGGCGATTGCGGCGATTCTCGAAGCGAAGGAAGAGTACGTCATCGTGGATGGCAATGTCGATCCACAGCCCGATCGGACGCTGGATGGCATCATGCGCGAAACCGGCGCGGAGATGCTCGCGGTGTCCGTGATGCCCGGTCCGCAAATGGCCGCTGCCGTTCCTTTGTGCCGCGAGTTTCGCCGGAAGTATCCCAGGGTGCCGGTGGTATGGGGTGGCTATTTTCCATCCCTTTACGCAGATGCTACGCTCAACGCGCCCTACGTCGATTTCGCCATTCGAGGGCAGGGAGAAGACACGTTCCTGGAATTGCTCGCGGCGTTACGCGGGCCTCGGAAGTTCGGTGGCATTCGCGGCCTTTCGTATAGGGACGATTTTGGTCTCCGCGTGCACAATGCCGAGCGGCCCATGCGTTCGCCCGACGATTTTCCCTGGCCGCCCTATCATCGGCTAGCCAATCCCGAGAAATATATCCTTTCCACTTTTCTCGGTCGCCGCACCGCCGTCCATCACGCGAGTATCGGTTGTCCGTTCCGTTGCAAGTTTTGTGGAGTAGTTCCGGTTCACGAGGGCCGGCAGAAAATGGAAGGTCCTGAGCGCACCGCGGCCATCCTCACGCACTTGCAGCGCGAATACAACATCGACTCCGTTCAGTTTTACGACAATAATTTCTTCCTGAACGAGAGTCACGCACGCGAACAGGCCGAGCGTCTCACGCCCTTGGGCCTGCGCTGGTGGGCTGAGGGCCGCGTAGACGCCGTGCTGCGCTATTCGGACCAAACCATTCGCGCGCTTCGCCGCTCGGGCGCCACCATGATTTTCTTCGGCGCGGAATCCGGCTCCAATAAAGTGCTTGCCGAGATGAACAAGCGCATCACCAGTTCGCAGACCCTGGAACTTGCCGCGCGCATACGCCAGTTCGGCATCGTCCCGGAATTCTCTTTCGTATTCGGGAACCCAGCGGACCCGGCGGGCGATACCCGGGACACCATTCAATTCATCCGCCGCATCAAGAAACTGAATCCCGATGCCGAGATCATCGTTCAGCACTACATTCCCACTCCGCATCCCGACGGCATGTACGGGGCCGTGGAAGGCAAGATCGAATTCCCAAGGACGCCCGAAGAATGGGCTAGCGAGCGATGGTACAACTTCACCGTGCGGCACGATCCGCACCTCCCCTGGCTGCCGCAGGCTGTCAAAGAGCAGATCGATAATTTCGAGCTCGTCGTCAACTCGCGCTGGCCGACTATCCAAGACATTCATTTGCCTCGGTGGGGACGCAACATGCTCCGATCCCTCAGTCTGTGGCGCTACGCCTTGGGCGTCTACAAATTTCCATTGGAGTTGCAATGGGCGCAACGCCTGGTGTCCTTGCGGAAGCCCCGTTTGGAGAGCCTCTGAGTGCGCGTAACCGCTATCGAGGGCCACCGGAATTGGGCCGCGAGCTACGACGTTGGTCCGAATCCATTACTTGCGCTCGAGACCCGGTTGTTACTGGAGCGGTTGAGTCCACTGAGGGTGTCCCGCTTTCTTGACATTGCATGCGGCACCGGGCGCTGGATGCTATTGGCACAAAGGGCGGGATCGCGCGTCTTTGGTGTGGATTTTTGCCCGGAGATGCTGCTGGAAGCTTCACGGAAGCCAGGTCTTTCCGGTTGTCTCAGCCTTGCCGACGCCTGCCGCATTCCGGTTGCCGATGGCGCAGCCGATCTCACCCTCTGTTCCTTTGCGCTGGGCTATCTGCCGTCGCCTCAGCAGGCGATGGCCGAAATGGCCAGAGCTTCGCGGAAAGGCGGTCGCGTCGTGGTTACCGACCTGCATCCGGACGCATTAGCCTCCGGATGGACACGGTCCTTCCGGTCGGATGGCCAGGTTTATGAGATCGATCATCATCATCATCCGACTGAAACTTGGGAGGCGGCGGGCGAATCGTCCGGCCTAACCCTCGATTGGCGTCTCGAAGCTTGTTTTGGCGAACCGGAACGAGCGATCTTCCTCCAAGCTGGCAGGGCTTCGTTGTTTTCGGAACTGAGCCGCATTCCGGCGCTACTCGCCATGTCTTGGACCAAATCATGAAATTGACAGGCGCAAGAGTCGCACTCGACGCCACGTCCGCCGAGCGCATCGATCTCGAAATCCGGCGCGGCCGCGTTCAGCGGTGGGGAAGCTGCAGCAATACCGGGGCCGAATTGAATCTCGATGGCCATCTGATCCTTCCCGGACTAATCAACTGTCACGACCATCTGGAATTCAATCTGTTCCCCCGTCTCGGCCACGGTCCGTATCCAAATGCCAAAGCCTGGGCTGAGGACATTTATCATCCAGATCGTTCGCCCGTGAAAGAGCACTTGGCAGTTCCCAAGGCGGTGCGCCTGGCTTGGGGCGGATTGAAAAACCTGTTGAGCGGAGTTACCACTGTCGCGCATCACAACCCGTACGATGCCGAAGTCTTTGAGAGCAGCTTCCCCGTGCGCGTAGTCAAGCGATTTGGATGGGCTCATTCGCTCGGCTTTTCCTCCGATCTGGCAGGCCGCTATCGAGCAGTTTCCAAGCGTTGGCCTTTCCTGCTTCACGCCGCTGAAGGAACGGATGCGAACGCAGCGGCCGAGATCCACGAACTGGAGCGCGCCGGAATTTTGAGCTCCCGCACGGTTCTCATCCACGGCGTAGGGATCGATTGCCAGTCGCTCGAAATCCTACTGCGGCGTCACGTCTCGCTGGTTTGGTGCCCCAGTTCGAATTTCTTCACGTTGTCTCAAACTCTGCGGCCGGAAGTATTGCGCTCCGGCTTGCCCATCTGCCTGGGAACGGATTCCGCTCTCACTGGTCAAGGTGATCTGGCCTGCGAACTCAAAGTGGCGCGCAACGCCGGTTGCTTGACTACGACCGACCTCTACCCCATGGTGACCGCTCAGGCCGCACGCACGCTCCATCTGAATCGAGGCGAAGGCGAAATTCGCGAGGGTGGCATTGCCGACTTGCTGGCCGTGCGCGATTCCGGCCAGAACCCCGCCGAAGCACTGCAGGAACTTCGCCCCGCTTTGGTCATTCTCGGAGGCAGAATCCAATTGGTCTCGATCGACCTTGCCGCGCGGATCGATTCCGTTCTCACGCGCCACTTACAAAAGATTGAACTGGAAGGCCGCGGCGCCTGGCTTGTAAACGCGAATGTCTCTTCCCTCCGTGCCGCAACGGAAGGCGTCTTGGGACCTAAGTTCGAACTTGCGGGAAGACGGGTGCGAGCATGAATCCGGTAATCGATTCATTGCCGGTCTTGATTCTCTGTCCGCATAACCGCTGCAACTGCCGCTGCGTGATGTGCGACATCTGGAAAACGGATTCGACGCAGGAAATCAGCATCGCTGAATTGGAGCGGCATGGCGAAGACATAGCCCGCTTGCGCGTCGAGTGGGTGGTTTTCTCAGGCGGAGAACCGCTCATGCATTCCCACCTCTTTCGATTATGCCGGTTTCTACGAGAGCGGAAGATTCGCACCACGCTCCTCAGCACAGGACTTCTGATCGAGCGGCATGCGAGCCAGATCGTCGAGTCCTTCGACGACGTGATCGTATCGCTGGATGGTCCAAGGGAGGCCCACGATGCAATTCGGCGTGTGCCAGGAGCCTTTGATCTTTTGGCTATTGGCGTTGCCGCTCTGCATAAGCGGAATCCGGAGTTCGCGGTGTCGGCCCGCTCTACCGTTCAAAGTGGTAACTGCGCCCTGTTGCGCGCCACTGTAGAAGCCGCTCGCGGTCTGGGATTGAAATCTCTCTCGTTTCTCGCGGCCGACGTATCGTCGGAGGCTTTCAACCGGCTCAACGTTTGGAGCTCACAACGTCAGAACCAGGTAGCGCTTTCAGCCGGCCAGATTTCCGTCCTCGAAGGGGAGGTCGAATCGCTGATCGATGCCGGGGAGTGCGGCAGTTTCGTCGTCGAGTCTCCTCAAAAACTGCGGCGCATAGTCAATCACTTTCGGGCCCATCTCGATTTCCGCCTCCCGGTTGCTCCGCGCTGCAACGCGCCCTGGGTTTCGGCGGTTCTCGAAAGCGATGGTCTTGTACGGCCCTGCTTCTTCCATCGTCCCATCGGTACGGTTGCCAACGGCGCATCGCTTGTGGAAGTACTGAACGCGCCCGAGGCAATCCGTTTTCGCCTGAATCTCGATGTCTCGACCAATGCTGTCTGCCGGCGTTGCGTTTGCTCGTTGAATTGGAAGGGCTGACATTGAGGGTGCAACTCACCAGCGCGGCCGTGTTGGCTCTCACGCCGTTGCTCATCCTGCCGCCCTTTTTCTTCTATTACGACGTCACTCCAAAGGTTGACATTGCGCTGCTCGGGGCCGCGATTGGTCTTGTGGTGTTTCTGCAGGATTCGACGCTTTCCCAGCCGAGACGGCTCTGGGCGAACCCGTTGGGCCGCTGGTTCTGTCTCCTGGCAGCGGTGCAGATCGCATCGCTTGTGATCTCCACTTTCTTCTCCAGCCACCTGGCACTTTCGTGGAACGGAGGCAACTGGCGGCGGCTGGGCTTCGTGTCGCAATGCGCCATAATTGCGCTTGCATTTCTCATAGCCGCTGCTTGCCTGGAATCTGGACCGCGCATTTTGCTTCGTTTCGCAACCGCCGCAGGCACGGCTGCCGCGCTCTACGGGATTTTCCAGTATTTTAGCGTCGATCCGTTCCTGCCAACGGCAACCTATCACGTTGGCGAAGGAGCACTGGCCATCGTTCGACCGCCGTCGACTCTAGGACACGCCGATTATTTCGCCGGATATTTGCTCTATGTGGTTTTCTTTGGCGTTGCCTTAGTGGCAACAGAGTCAAAACCAAAATGGAAAGCTCTTGGAGCAGTCGCCGCCATTGCCGGATCTGCCGCTATCGTGCTCAGTGGAACGCGCGGCGCGCTACTAGGGCTTGCCGCTGGTGCAGTATCGCTTTGGATTTGGCGCCGGCCTCGGCTTACACGAAAGCACTCGATGGTCGCGGCCTTAGTTTGTGCCGCGAGCCTCGCGTTCTACTTCTCAGCGGCCGGGTTGAAGCTTCGCGCACGCGGGCAATGGGAGCTGGAAGACCTGCGTGGAGGAGCGAGACTCTGGCTCTGGCGCGACTCGTTGGGCATGGCGCGCGAGCGGTTGCTCCTTGGATTTGGACCCGAGACCTTCGGGCTGGAATTCCCTCGGTATCAGTCCGTGGAACTGTCGCAAGCATATCCGGACTTCTATCATGAGTCGCCGCACAACATCTTTCTCGACGCATTGGTGTCTGAAGGAATGCCGGGTTTGGGTATACTCGCTGGATTCGCCATGCTGGCGGGTTTCGCCGCTCGACGCGCGATCGCTCAAGGGCAACGGGCCGCGCTGTACCTGGTATCCGCGCTGGTAGCGGGGATAACCGCCGGTCTTTTTGTGTGCTTTACTTTACCGGGCGCGCTTTTCTTTTACTCGACGGTGGCGATACTGGTGGGGCTCGCAATTCCACAAACCAAGTCGACCGGGCCGCGACCCTCGCTTGGGCTGCGCGTTCCCGCGTTCACGCTGGGTCTCATGGCAGCGGCGATGTTCCTCTACCTCACCATCCGGCTGACCACGGCCGACCTGGCCCTGCGGAGAGCGAAGCGCGATTTGGATGCAGGACGTACCGACGACTCGATAACAGCTTTCGCACAGTCGGAACGATGGCGTCCAGCCGGCTCTAGTGACGATCTCTATTTCTCCCGCGCCCTGGCCGCGGCCGCGCGAACCGCCTTTCAGTCGCAACAGGCCTTCGGTATCGCGTACCGTGCGGCGGAAACTTCGGAAGAGCAACAGAATGCCTGGTACAACCTGGCGGGTTTTTACGCTACCCAGAATGACTCCGCTCGGGTGGAAGCATGCTTACGCCGTTCCGTGGAAGCCGCTCCGAACTGGTTCAAACCCCACTGGGCGCTCGCGCAAATGCTCTTGATTTCAGGCCGGCGGACCGAAGCGCTGGTTGAGGCGGTACGCGCCCGCGATCTAGATGGCGGAAAGGATCCGCAAATTGCAGAGTTTTTGCAAAGCATCGCCGCCTCCCGGGTGCACGAGGTCGGGCCTAATTAAAGCTTCGAAGACCGGCCGTGGGTGCGCTTACCACCAGCACGGATTCACTGGCCGTGCCGCCGTCTTCCACTGCCACTTCCAGACGGATGTCGAGAGCGGCGCTGCGTGGTCTGTAGTAGATGTGCCCAGTTCGGATTTCGCCGGGATCCAGGCGGACTCGTTTAACCCGGTCGCCATCATGAATCGTCACCACGCCGCCGTTGGAGTTCTCCGCCGTAGCCGACGTGCGATCCCAAAGTATATCTAGCATCCCGCCGTTGCGGTCCACTTGCAGGCCCAGCGGATTGGAGATTTCCACCGGAAGCGTTTCGCTCACCTGCAGCGGCCGATGGATGACTACCCTTGGACCATCCATAAACCACAGCGTCGCGCCGGCGGCAATTGTCCCGATGGCGGCTGCGACAAGTCTCGAACGCCAAGCTGGAGTTTGCCGTGTCGGGGAGTTCCGCTGGAGCGGTAGTGTCACCTTGTCCTCGGTGGCGTTTTCCGTTGCGGCTGGCGCTAGGTTCTCTGTTGCGGGTTTCTGGGCTGGCGCCGTTCCAAGGGACTGATTATCAGCGACAGCGCTTGTGACCGGCTGAGAAGGTTCGTTGCTCGCTGCTCGATTCGGCGGTGGTTCCTGCAACGAACCGCTGTTGGGAAGCGAAGCGATGGTTTCCGGGAGCGAAGCGGTTGTTGCGCCGCCGATCATTCCCTTCATCGGAAGTGGTGCGGGCTTCTTCCATGCGCCTTGTGCAGGGGATTGCCTTCCGATGCCACCCTTCGAGACCTGTTTTGCGGATGCTTCGCGCGCCGATTCCTTGATGGGCGAACGTCCGGGCTCGACGCTGCGAGCAGCAACGGGCCGAAGAAACCTGGCCCATCCGCGCCGTTTCGCACGTTTTGCTGGAATATCTAATTTCGACGCTTTTGCGAGCGCGTTCGTCGGGGGTGCTTTCCTTGCTATGGGCGCAGGCCGGACAGCAGCACGGCCACTAACTTTGGGTGGATCCTGCTTGCGTGGAGCTTGCTTCGCAACCGGATGTGCTCTTTGCGCGGGTGCATTGGCCACAGCGCTTTTCACTGGAACTGGAGAGGTCCACTTGTTCAGCACAGCGCCTAATATCCGAACGTTGGCCGTTTTTAGAATCTCCTTGGCCTGGCGCGCTGCCTCCCGGGTTGCGGATTTCGATTGGATTACAAGCACGGCGCCTTCCACCAACTTGCCGAGCATGATCGCGTCCGAACAGAGGTTGGCCGGAGCAACATCTATCAGGACGTAGTCAAAAACAGTTCGCAGTGTGAGTATCTGGGAATTTAGCCGCTCTGAACAAGCTGCCAACGACACATCGAGCGCGGTGCCACAGGTGACGACCCACAAGTTACGCTTCTGGATTTGCTGCGCGAATCCTTGCATGGAGCTGGACTTAACCAGAGCATCTGAAAATCCTTCACGATTCTCCAATTGAAAATACCGGTGCAAGGAGGGTGCTTCCAAGTTGGCGTCCACCACGCACACCGTGCCGGGTACCTGCGACGCCAGAATCTCCGCCGTCCGCCCACAGACCGTGGTGCAGCCAGAGCCGCGCTCGATGCCGCAGAACAGCACCGAAGCCGGTGCAGCTTGTCCGGTGGGCGTAAATAGCCGGTGCACGAGCTTGCTGGCTTGCTCTTGAGCAAATTCGGGCGGCACCGCAACCGATTGATGGCGCGCCCGACGAAATAATGGAATCCGCATTCCCATTCTTGCTACCTAGCCGCACGTAGTATACATCGGGGCCCTTCGTTTCAGACCCCTTCGTGTGTAATCCAAGCCACTAATTTGTACTGGTACCAGACGCAACTTGTTGCATCCGCTCGGTCGCAGTGGGCCTTCAGGCAACAGCCCGACGACGCTGCAACGCCCACCCGCCCAACAAGACCGCAAGCCCTAACGGCAAGGTGGTAGAGGGTTCGGGAACGGCTGAAGTGGAGTAATTGACGCTGACCTGAGCGTCTAGACCAGTGGGACCACCACCCGCGTCCGAGCCGCCGCCGGTGTTGTACACGATGAACTCGAGAGTATTGGGTCCAGATACTAACTCGCTGTCCACGCTGGGAGAATCGGGAAGAATCGTATCGAACTTCCACTCTCCGGTATCTGGTCCCGTGTAAAACACGGGATTGCCGTTCAGCGAGATCGTTGTCCAGTCATCCGCCGCCAGGGTGATATCCAAGCTGGCATTAGTGAAGCCGACCGGAAGATTAAACGTCGTGTCATAAGTGACGCTCCCGAGGTCCTGTTCGCCAGAGGTGTTTCCGGAGCTTTGGTCCGCCTGAGGCGAAATCCATTCTGAGGATAGATCGTTAACCCAGAGAGGGGCCGTGGTGGTGACGACCGTCACCGAGGTGCCTTCGCTCGGGACAAGAGTATCGGAAGTAATTGTGTAGGGGCTGGTCCCATTTCCAGTATTCAGGTCGATACTATCCGCGGCCGCCGGAATGGCGCTCGCAACACCCAAAAGGCCCAACACGCTAAGAGATAAAGACAATTTCGTCATATTATGACCTTCAACGTCGCTAGATTGGTGTAAGCTGCGCTTACCCGGGCGGCCTTTTTGGGGCTACCTGGACTCAGAGTATACACGTGAGCGGTTGGAGTGGAACGCGATTTTAAGAACCAGTGGTACCAAACTGTACTAGTATCGAATGGCTAAAGCCCTGACTTAGCCATCGGATGGCCACCCTAGCAGGTGATTTACTCAAGTTTTGAGCCCAACCACACCGTAGCCACATAGACACAATCCAGGCCGGCTTGGGAGCGCAGGGCTTGCAAATTGTTGAACCAGAATGTATATAACCATGTTTTGTCTAGTTTGCGTCGCCAGTGGAGCAACATTGGTACTTTTGTCGATAAGAGTTACTAAGTAACGTACTAGTACTTATATGGCTGCTGGCGGCTTGAAATGGGGTCCTACACGATTTATAGTCGGTTCAAGACCACTGGGCAGTGGTTTGCGGTTCTAAAGGAGGAGCAGGATGAAAATATCTCATATCGGTCTATTATTTGGACTTATTGGCCTGGGTGGGGCAATGCCGACCTTTGCAAGCGGCAGCATATGCGGCGCTGTGTCCGGCAATTTAGTGTTGAATTGCGGATTCGAAACCGGTGACTTTACGGATTGGACCGTCACCAACGCGGCAACCGACCCTGACTTAGAAGTCACTACCAACATTCCCAATTCCGCCACGCACGACGCGCGTTTTGGCGCCAGCGGCGGCGAGAACGACCTTCTCGATCAGTCTTTCACAACGATTTCGGGCGATTCCTACACTGTGAGTTTCTATGTCGACTCAGGTGCGGGTGTCAGTCCTACCGGCCAATTCATCGCGAACTGGAACGGCGGCAACATTTTAACGATTACCGGCGCGAACGGTACAGGCACTGGGCCCGATACCGCTGGTTACGAGTTCTATACATTCACCGAGACAGCGACGTCGACCAGCACCGACCTTCAGTTTGGTGGCAACACGAAAGACAGTTATTACCATCTGGATGACGTGGTGGTTACGCAGAACGCCTCTACCTCTGCTGTTCCCGAGCCATCCTCGATCTCGTTCGCGGTGGCCGGATTGTTTGGCATTCTGCTGATGGGACGCCGCTACATGGAAAAGCGCTCTCAGCAGTAACCAGCTAGAACCTTTGCAAACCAAATAGGCCGCCGCCGGGAGTCCGGTGCGCGGCCTTTTTTATTACGCTGGTGCTTGTGCGGCTTCCTTGCAGCGTTTTCTCACCCAGACTCGACTAATCTGTGAGAAGCGCATGGACTCCAAGAACGATGCCGAACTCGTCCGCATAGCAAGGGCGGGGAACCGGGACGCATATGGCGAGCTCATCCGGCGTTATCAGCACCAGATCTGCGGTCTGGCGTGCATCCTACTCGGTGACCGGTTCGAGGCAGAGAACGTAACCCAGGAAGCCTTCCTTCGTGCCTGGCTCAATCTGGATCTTCTGAGCGACCCAGCGAAGTTCGCCCCGTGGCTTCGTCGCATCGCATTTGGGGTTTCCATCGACTGGCTACGCGTATTTCGACCGGACCTTTATCGCTTGAGCGATGGAAAGACCGAGTTGGAGCTAGCCGGGCAACCGGCTCAAACTGAATCCCCTCCTGCGCGGCTGGAGGCGATTGAACTGCGAGATCGAATTTGGGACGCAGTTGCGCGTCTGCCTCCAGAGTACCGTTTGCCCCTCACGCTGTTTCATCTGGACGGTCTCAGCCACGGCAAGGTAGCCGAAGCTCTCGGCGTTCCGGTAAGCACCATACGTTCGCTGGTGACGCGCGGACGGCAGAAATTGCGGCCAATGCTGGCTTCCTATGCTGGAGAAGTTCTCCCAGCGCTGGAAGATGTTTTCAAAGAGCAGAAGGTCGGGGAGTCCACCATGCTCCATATCACTGACGGTGAGTCGGTAGCCGGTACGCTTAGGGAATCCGCGATACCCGGAAAAGTCTCCACTTACGGTGACTTGATGTATGAGGGACCCGCGCCTTGTGGCCTGAACGCCGAAGCTTGGCGGGAAACGTGCGCCTGCTTCATCGCCGAAGCGGGCTACGCCACTCTGGACGAGGCACGGCAATACTTGAAAGCCTGTGAAGATGCACTCGCAGCTTTCCCCCAGCACGAGGAAGTCGTCGTTTGGCTCGACCACCGGCTATCCGACCAGCTCATCTCTAAAGGTGCTCGACTGGTTCAGCCGTCAGAATCTGCGTGATGTAAAGCTAAGCCTCATTTGCATCGGGCGCTATCCCGGCCGGGATCATTTTGTCGCGCTGGGGGAACTCACGGCGGACCAGTTGGCATCGCTAGCCGACACACGCCAGCGAGTCACCGACGCGCAGTTTCGCTTGGCCCAAGTGGCCTGGAATGCGTTTACTTTGCCTGATCCCACTGCCATTGAGCGTTTTATCGAGAGTGACACCTCCGCGTTTCCGTTCATTGCTACCGCACTGCGGCGTCACTTGGAGCAATTCTCCTCTGTCGATAGCGGTTTGTCCCGCACCGAGCGCCAAGCTCTTTCCGTCCTTCGCGAGCAAGGTTCGCTCTCTGGAAGACGGCTCTTCGCCGCAGTACAGAGTCTGGAGGAACAGATCTTCATGGGGAACGGTTCGTTCTATCGGTTAATGGCTGATCTGTCTTCCGTTCGGCATCCGCTTCTTCAAATATCGGATGCTCCGCTGCTCGGCCTCGGTGAAGTCGCGATCACAGAGGCAGGCCGAAGCGTCCTCGAGGGTCGCGCAAACCACATCGAACTCAATGGCATCGATCGATGGCTCGGCGGTGTGCACCTAGAGGGCGACAAAGCCGCGTGGGCGTTGGGATCGCGTGTCCTCCCGGCTAGTCAGGCACGCGGCGGCATTGCCGGTTACGTTGTAAGTCGCCGACGGCCTGCACTTAGGTTTAGAACTGCGTAAAGTTGTAAGTGGGGTAAGTTGCGGGCACAGTCGGGAGGAATATCACGGGAATGTTGCGCCCGGCGTCGAGGATAGTTTCGTTGGTGGCGGAGGTGCTGAATCCCGCCAGCGGAGAACCGAAGAGCTGGTAATCGAAGGGCAGACCAGAATTGCCGAAATCGGGATTTACACTGGTCGTCCCGCCTGCATCTTCATTCATGGGCAGCGGATTTCCGTTCACCAGCGGTGTGCCGCTCTGCCATTGCGAAAAATTGAGGAAGGTCCATGCGGAATTGGGATTCCCGGGAACTCCGCAGCTGGCCGCGGCGGCTCCGGCAGGAGGCTTGGTCAGGACGTGGAAGGCCTTGCTGTAGGTGGAGAATTGACCATCTGTTCTCCAATACAGATTTCCTTGGAAGTCCTGAAATTGGTTATAAGGCAAGCTGCAGGAATCGGCGCAGCCGTTGGTTACATAAAAACCGGATGAATCGTTGAGGTCGAAATAGAAGATGTTGTTGGCGAAGTTCACCTGAGGCGTGGCAGCCAGGTTGCAGCCCTGCGGCCAGGGGTTCTGCTCCTCGAACATGCTTACACGGGCGTACGCAAAAATATTGTTGCGAAATGTGTTGGCCATTGTTCCTAGGGCCGGACCTTCGTGAATGAATACCGTGGAGTCCGCCACCCGGTAGACCACGTTATTTTCCACATCAATGCCGGCCGATTGGATGTCCAGATAAATACCGTGTCCTCCGTAGCCGGAACCCTGTACCTTGTTGTCGATGACGGAGGAGTCGGTTACGTCATGCACCAGATTGTTCAGAATCTTGTTGCCAGTCCCGCTTCCACCCGCGCCGCCGGTGTTGTAGTACAGCGCGCCTCCGTCGGAAGTAGTTCCTTGCATCACGTTCCAGATGTGGTTGTATTGGCTGATAATATTCACGCCATTGGCGGCGGAGCCGGCGGAAGGACAGCCCAACATGCAAACGGAAATGCCCGCGTGGTATCCGTCGGTAATGTCATTGTGAAGGTAGGTAATATCGTGGCCATTTCCTTGTGCCAAGCCTTCCCCATCCGCGAATACTCGCGAGTAGCCCTGAATAAGATTGTTTTGAATCGTGACCTGTTGGACGACGTTAGCGGCCTGGTCCGTTCCCAATGGATGGTGTCCGATATGGACTCCGCTGGAACCAATGTCGTAAAAGGCTGAATTTTGTATCAAGTCATTCGATGCCGGCGGCCCTGAATTGCCGGACGTGGAGGCGATCTGAAGGCCCGACGCGGACGTATGACGCACCACGACGGAATCGAACGTGACGTTTTGGCAACTCTCGCAATCGATAGCGGCCGGCAACGTGTTTTCGCCGTTTTCATCATCGTTGAAGCCAGTGGCCGGCGGGATGAAGTTATCCACTTCAAATGTGATCCCTTGAAAAGTCACGTAATTGAGATTGGTGGCAGAGATGAGGCTGCCGCCCGTGGAAGAGGCCGGAGACAATTGAGCAATCACGACGTTGTCCGTGTTCGGGTTCTCACCATTGTTGGCGAGGTAGTTCAAAGTCCACGGTGAAGTAGACCGATCCAGAAACCAGATGCCCGTTTCACCGGCGGATTGCGCGGCGATAAAGGAGTCCAATGTGTTTTCGATAATGTACCGGTGGCCGAGCGTGGGTCCAAAGAAATTGTAGTTGCTGGCATTGCCCTTGGTTGTACCTACAAAATAAATGATGTGCCGGGTGGTGTCCACGCAGCTGATTCGCATCACGTCCACGGTCCAGGCATCGAACAGGGTGAGCTCGATGTCGCCCGCCGGGTAAGGATTGGGAGCGCCACCGCATGAGCTTGCCGACGCATTGAGGTTGATCCAATCGGCGATCGGATCGTTCGGATTGTATCCGAAACGATCCAGACATTTTGACTCAGTCCCATCGGAACTTGTGACGCTGGGGCAAGCGGAATCGGCGCCGGTGGGAGCGATTTCAGTCGCCACTCGCAGGAAGGTGCCGAGGTTGCACAACGACATCTCCGCAGTCTGGCCCGTAGCGGTTGAATAACAGGCGCCGTTATTCATGTAATAGCCGACGCCTGTAGCTCCAGCAACTCTGGAACGCAGACGCCGTTGGCCGTTGTAGAACAGATACTCGAAGGGTTGCGTAGTGGCCGGTAACGGTGTCTGCCACAGGTTGCCGGATACGTTTTTCCAGGTGCTGCCGATCGGAGTCCCGCCGCTGACAACGGGAGTCTCACCTGGATAATTCCGCCACATCACCTGGGCATTGGCGGTACCCGAGTCAGCGGACGTGAAGTTCAGTGTCCCTGGATTCGTCGGGCTCGCCGGGAGATAGTAAGTCCCATTTCGGAGGATGACTGAGACCGGTTGCCCAAGATTAGCGCTGATGAGGTTTCTCACCGCGCTTTGAGCCATGCCAAGTGAGGCGAAGGGCCCGTCGGTATTGCCGGCATTCGGAGCCCCCAACGTTCCGCTAAAGTGATCGTTTCCATTGGGCGCGACGAAGAAGTTTTGGGTCGTATTTATTACCGGGCCAGTCGCCACGACCACCGTATTCGCAGTCTGTCCCTGTACGGTTAGCACCACACTGAGCTGGCCCAGATTAGCCAGGCTGGCCGGAAGGACGACGTTCACCTGGTCGAGGCCAGGATAGGTATTTTGCGACCCCGCGTAAAGGACTTGCACCGGCGTTCCGCCGATAGTGCAAGTCACGGCGGCCAGCGAAGAACGGCCCTGGATGCCAGTTCCGAAGAGTTCTAAGACGGTCTCCGCACCATTGGCGGAATTCACTGTGATAGGCGACGGCACGCAACTCAGCGCGCTGCTACCACAGGTGAAAGACAGCGATGAAGTCTGTGAGCCATCCGCACCAACTTGTATGACAATGGCAGCAGCCGCGCCCTGTCCGTTGCTATTGGCCGCGAAAAGCCCAGGCGCAACGGCCGCAATCAAGACCGCGCCCGTGGAAACCGTTCCATCGGAGCTCATAATGGTCGCGGTAGCGGGGCCAGAGGCGGTTTGCGCCGGCACTTGAAAATTCACCTGGCCCGGCGACACGAACGCAATTGGAGCGGGGCGCGCCACTCCGCCGCTGTCCTTAATCGACACGGTCGTGCCACCGAGAAAGACAGGCCAAGTGGCGGAGGAAGCCGACAAAGTTGTCGTCGCTACATCCGACCCAAAGGCTGTCACGATGGACGCAGGGGCCACGGGCTGAAGGTCACTCGCACTGGAAACTACAGTGAGAGAGTTCGCGGCGCACGCCAGCGCCGATGTAAGAACCAAAATGAGAGCTGACCGGACAATCAAAAATGGCAGCTTGGCCACAACCTGTTTCAACATCAGATAGCCTTCCTCATTCACGAACCAATGAAATACCGCGCGTAAAGAAGAAATGCACCTGCATTTCTAACGCCATAGTTTCCGCCGGATCGACCTCACGAGTGTTCCCTGCCAGTGGGCAGACTTCGTCCAACGCCACGGACAGGAATCCGAAGCGTATTGCGGCTCTGAGTTCACTGGTGGAACAATTAGCCGAGCAGGCGGAGTCGGTGAACAGTCCTAGATGCTCGCGTACCAAGGTCGCAAAGAGAAGGCGACTTCCGCCCCCGACTCGCGACTCCCGGTGGCCGATCCGTTGGAATTCATCTCATCGGGACCCGGTTCGATGAATCCCCGCTGACGCAACCAATCGACGATTTTGCGGGCGTTCTGCTCCGGCGTGGAATGCACCGTTTCCAACGTCACATCGGGATTCTGTGGTGGTTCGTAAGGATCGTCAACCCCTGTAAAGCCCTTGAGCTCTCCCGCTCTGGCCTTGGCGTAGAAACCTTTCGCATCGCGCCGCTCGCAAACTTCGGGAGCGGTGTTGACGTAGACCAGCGCGAAGTTCTCCTCGCCCGCCATCTCACGCACCTCGTTACGGGTGGAGTTGAACGGACTCACGGCCGCACAGATCACCGTACCGTTGTGACGGGCGATCTCGGCAGCCACGAAGCCGATGCGGCGAACGTTGACATCGCGATCCTCGCGCGAGAATCCCAGACCTTTTGAAAGATGCGTACGGACCACATCGCCATCCAACATCGTGATGCGCCGTCCGTGCTCGGTAAGCAGAATGGCGAGGATCTCGGCGATGGTCGATTTCCCCGAACTGGGTAGACCGGTAAGCCAGATACAGACGCCTTGCCGGCATCGCGGCGGGAAGGTTCTGGCCAGGATCGCCGCTGTTTCCGGACGGGTGAACCACGAAGGCAGCAGCTTCCCTTTGGCTAGATAATCGTTGCGAACCTGGGTAGCAGAAATCGAGAGCGTTTTCGCTTTCTCGGGAATCCGGGTTACCTGCTCATAGCGATCCTCGCTAGGCACGTAGACCAGATCGTCGTAAAGGGCGGGCACAACGCCGATTTCCTTGCTATAACGCGACAGCAGTTCGTGGGCCTCATACGGACCATAGAAGGGCTGCCCTTGGGAGTTGTTATCCGGGCTGGCATAATCCTTTCCGATGATCAGGTGATTGGCGCCAAAGTTCCGCCGAACGATCGCATGCCAGAGCGCTTCCCGCGGACCGGCCATTCGCATCGCGAGCGGCAACAGACCCAACAGCGTGCTGTTGGAATCATAATAGCGATCGATCAGCATCTTATAAACCTGCACGCGAGTGAAATGATCGATATCGCCTGGCCGGGTCACGCCTACCACAGGGTGAACCAACAGGCTGCCGCCTACTGCTTCCTTGGCCCGCTTTGTGAGCACCTCTTGGGCTCGATGCATGGGCTTTCGCGTCTGGAAAGCGACCACATCCCGATTTCCCATTTGCTCCAGCCGCTCCCGCACTTGTGCCGGGGTGAGGCGCAGTTCGGGGTAATCGTAATGCTGGGGCAGATCGAGGACTTTCAGTGAACCGCTCAGATAATACTTTCCCCAGGTCCGCATCTCCGCAACCAGGCTGTGATCTTCACTGGAGGTGCCGCACACCATTTGCGGCTCCAACTCCATTTCGCGCTCAAAGATCTCCTCGACGTCCATGATCGCGATGAGATGATTGCTTGGGCTGCGCAGTCCGATTCGCTTGCCAGCCAAGCCGCCGGCATTCGCCACTGGCAGTGTAATTGGCATGGGCCAAAAGGTTCCGTCCGGCAGCCGCATGTTCTCTAAAACAGAAAGATATTCCGCCCGGTCCATGAAACGGCGCAATGGCGAGAACGCACCTACAGCCAGCAGCTCCAAGTCGCACAAGGAGCGGGGAGACAGTTGCAGCGAAGAAAGTTCGGTGGCTTGCTGGGCCAATTCCGCGCGCTCCTCCGGTCCCACCAGGAGATCGACCAGCCCGCCGCCATAGGGTTGGATTAGTAACTTAAGCGAGGGATCAATATGTCTGTTTATTTGCATATTAGTCTTTCCTTGAATCTTGCTAGGAGCCCGTCTCCGCTCCAATGGCGAGCCCGCCCGGCCGCTTCCGCGCTCGCCAGGCCTTCAAAAGAGCCAAGGGAGCCCAACAGTAAATCCACACCACGGTTGTATCCAGCCGGCGCAGAAGCCAAAACAACGCCCGATCCCTGAGTCTTTCCAGCAAGCTTGGTTTGCGCACACTCTCCGCAGCCGGCGAAGCATATAGAGGGAATGTGCCGAAAGTTTGTTCCCGCCAAAGCGCGACGTACCGGTCGGTCTTTTCCTTAAACTTCCTGGGGAGATTCTCCGGGCGCTTCTGCGATTGAACGATGCGGTCGCCTTTGACCAGCGAATGGTGCTGGCCTGCATATAACGACAGACGGTCCGCGTCTTCGAGCGTGATCATTCGCGATTCCAGGGGGATATCAAGAAAGCCGCATATATCCTTCAGCGTCGCGGCTGGATCCCGAACCAGTTCTTCATAGTGCAGTTCATGCAGCGGAACTCCGCGCGCCACCAGACGGTCACGCTGTTCCTTTAGCTTTTGGCACGCTAGCAGTGTTCGCAGCAGCATTCCCCGCTTGGCGAAATAAGGCTCGCTCTTTCCTGCCGACATCACGCTGCGACATATGGCCAGCGGATTTCGCCAGATGATTATGAAACGAGCGAATGGGAACGTTTTCGACAGCCTCTCGAGACGATCCCAATAGTTTGGCGATTTTTCGCCAAAGATGACCGCTCCATTTCGCGATGCATAGCTGCGGAAGACGGTTTCGGCTGCGGTTCTGAGGTCGCTCGACCGAGGCAGAACGGCGCTGGGCTCGATCCGATGGCGGGACAGCGCGCTATTCCAGAAGTCCCAGCGTTCGAGCCAGTCCAATTTCGCAGTGCCGCCCGTGAACAGGGGCTTCAATAGAGGAAGTTCCGCCTCATACATGAGCCCGATTTGCGAGTGCTGGTTGAGCAGCGTTTGTAAGAGCGAGGTTCCGGAGCGCCAGACGCCCACCAGAAACAACGGTCCTGTACCCTCGTTCATTTGCAAGCCCCGCTGGTGGGCCCGTAGACATCGAGCCGCCCCATGGTGTTCGTATCGTCCGACGGATCCATCGTGCCCATAAAGACTCTGCCATTTGCAACCGTTGGCACCGCGAACTTCGTAGCATTGCCGGCACGATCCCGCGTCGGGCATTGGGAGCTGTCCCACAACAACGGGATTGTATTCGGTACTGTGATGTGCTCGGCATCGTAGGCATAAAGCACTGCCGTCACCGGGACCACTTTTGCGTTCCCGTTAGGCCATCCGTTTCCGTTGATCGCCCAAACGATGGCGGTGCCCGTTTGGTCGTCATTGGACGAGATCACCGGAACCGAGCCATACCTGAATTTGGTTACAGAACTGGCTGCTGGCAACTTACAGACCGGTCCGGGGGTGCAGGCTGTGGTGCTGATCCCGTACCTCTGTAAAGGTGAGCTGTTGGCCATGGAATAAAGATTTTGGCTCCAGTAAGCCCCGGTGCTGTAAAACTCCTGGGTCGACGCCGGAAGGGTTTCAAGATTCAAGTTAGGGCCCGCCGGCTTCGGACAGATGTTTCCGGCTGGACCTGCATAGCCACCCGGATTGGTCCGATCCATCACGTAGAGGTTGCCGTCCTTGCCATTCGCGATCGCAAACACCATTCTGCTGGAGCCAACCATGTTGGGGATCAGCATCACGCCACCCGATCCCAGGTCCCCGTCGCCAATGTCGTCGCAATATTGCCGGTACGGAGTGAAATAGCTACTCACCGTCAGGCTGGTTGTCAACTTAACAAAGCTGTCTCCGTAGTTCGATCCACCATCTTCCGCATCAAAGGTTCCATCTCCGGTGGAAACGTAGATGTAGGTATCTTCTTCAGGGCCAAAGTCTATGCCAGCCGCTAGACCGGCTCCACTCATCCAGACTCCTCCTCCTTCACCAGTCGGTGTGGTGGTCCACGCGAGTGGCGGCGCTGCGAGATCTACGGAATTGAAGCTGAATACCCAGCCATTAGGGACGCTCTTACCTACTGTGCCACCGCCGTCCATGGACGAAAACGCAACATATACGGCGTTGTTCTCGTTTCCTGGCATATTTTCCAGGAAGAGCAAGCCTGGCCTTTGGATGTGATTGAACGAAGTGAATTTACTGTTCCCAATGGTGACGGTCGGAATGGTCACAGGTCCGTTGAACTTCTCTGCGCCGGTGCTGATGTCCAGGGCATGCAAGCGGTGAAAAAAGCAGGCCGGACCTTTAGTGATTGAACACTTTCCAGCGGTTGATTCCGTCCAGGTGACCAGATACATTGTATTGGTGCCGTAGTTGATCACAGGCGTGCCGACGATGCCGATCATCGGGTCAAATGTCCCACACGTTTTATCGCCAACGTCGGTGCACGCCACCGCTTGCTCGTGTGGTTGCAAAAGACTGAAGCTTTGGATCACCGCGCAGTCCGTACTGCCTCCGTCGATGAAATAGACCGTGTCATTCATGGTCGCGACGTAAACTACTTGGCTGTAGCCCTTGATGCCGCCGGCCACCACAAGAGGTTCAGCGAAGATTTGGCCATCGATGGCGCCTGGAGCAGTGGAACAGATCTTGCCGAACGTCTTCTTGGAGACGTTTGCCTGAGTCAGTGACGTTTCGGTGCTGTTTAGTCCATCTCGCAGGTTGTTGTTATGCCAAGTAACCACATTTGTGGACTGAGCAGGGAGCAAGGTGGCGCTCAAAACCATCAAAGGCAGAAAATAATGCCATCGCGAAAAAAGGTAGCGAGTCAAAGTTCCTCCAGGTCTCATCAATGTTGCAGTTCCAGGGAGCGGATGGCATCCTGCCGCCCAGGTGTTCAGGGAAGCAGTCCATAAACGTCCAACTCTGACTGAGTACCCATGTAGACTTTCCCGTTTGCTACGGTCGGCACGTTGAATTTAGCCGCGTTGCCAGCCTGATCGCGCGTCGGGTTCATGCCGCTGTTATAGAGTTCAGTAGCAACGTTTTGGGCGTCATAAGCATGCAAAATAGCCGGTTCAGTCGAAATGGAGGCATTCAGCCATTGCGTTCGCTCTATCGCCCAGACAATCCCGTTGGTTTTGCCGTTGGCCGAAATCGACGGCGTAGCTCCTACGCCGAACTTCTCGGGACTTTCAGCAATCGAAGCCACCGGAGCGATAGCGCCTTGGAGCAAGCTATATTGACGAAGATAATCGCCTTGATGCCCGAAGTTCAGGCCGGCATAATAGATGAATTTTTTCCCGGATGCAGCTTCCCAATAGGCCGGCGAACCCCAATAACCGTTCGGCGCGCCTTGGACGCTCTGCACCTGCCCGCCCAGGTTCCCCATCTTCTGTGTGTTGACGACTTCAATCGGGCTGGCGCTATCGCAAATGAGAGCGCCTTTGCCCGCGATCACCAGCTCGTGCGGCACCGGACCGGGCTGCTGTGGCAATATCATCGGACCGCCTGAACCTAAATCCACGTCGTTTTCCGCTCTGCAGGCCTGATCCGATGGCGTGAAGTAATCTTGGACAACGAGCTGAAAGGTGCCTTTGGTCGCGCCAGGTATCAGATGGAGCCTGACCACGCTGTCGCCATAGTTGGTGCTCCCGTCCCAATACCCGTCCCCAACAGATACGAATATGTTGCCCGCATCGCCCGCCGCGAGACCGCCGCCGCTGCCCCACAGGCCACCCGATACCTTTAAATTCAGCTTGTTCAGCTCCGGATTGGGGACCGAGGTCCAACTCGCGAGCTGGTTGAGCGTGGCCGCATCATAGGCCAACAACGTTCCTGCGTTAACAAACGCTATATAAACAACGCCTTCGGACGTACCGGTCTGCGGAAGCAGGAGCAGCCCCGGACGCTGATTTCCGGTTATCGCGTTCAGTCTTCCAGCGCCGACGACGCAGCCGGTAGTGGGAGAAGTGACGCCGCAAATCACCATAGGGCTGTGCGACTTTTCCGCGCCACTTGTGATATCGAGCGCATGCAAGCGGTAGTAGTAACTCACTTTCCCGGTGGTGGCCGACGTTTCCTGAGTTCGCGCCACCAGGTACATAGTCTGCGTCGCCGTGGAGATTACCGGCGTTCCCGTGATCCCTTGAGTGGGAGCAATCGTGCAGGCACTATTCGCGCAGTTCGCCGGCACGGCAACCACAGAAGGAGGATTGATAAAACTGGTGTACCAGAGAGGAGTGGGATTGGCGGTGGCGCTGTCGGCGTCGAACGCATAAACGCTGTCGGCTTCGGTGGCGACATACACCACGTTGTGCACACCCTTCCCGGGGATAGTTACTCCGGGTACATAAAGAGGTTGCGCATAGATCTGCCCGTCTACTTTGTAGGAGAAGAGTTTTCCGAACTGGGTGGCATTGACGTTAGCCGGTGTAAGAATCGTCTCCTGCAGATTCTGCCCCGTCCGGTATTGATCGTTGTGCCACGTCACAACCGACGGAATAACCGCCTGGGCAAGGGCGGTATCAAGGGGCAAGGTACATATGATTAGGGCCGCGGATGCGCAGCGAAGAACGAGCCCTAATCTGTCTTGTAGGTGTTTAGCGGGGTGTTTCATTTTACTCCTCGATTACTTTCTTTTCTGTATGCGCCCGGCCGTATCGGTATGAGCTTTTGGTTCGAGTACGGCCGGACCATGGGAATCGGCGACGGTCAGGAAGCCACGCTCATGGAGTGGGCCAGACTGCCCTTCGCCTCCAACTGCTCGTGAATCCAGAAGTAGGTTTTGGCCAGACCTTCTTCCAGCGAGATGGAAGGTTCCCATCCGAGTACTTTCCGTAACAGCGAGTTATCGCTGTTGCGGCCGCGTACACCCTGCGGCTTCGAGACGTCGTGTATCCTGCCGATCTTCTTGCCCGCGATTTTTGCCACCATATCGACCAGTTCGTTAATGGAGATCATGCGGTCCTGGCCAAGATTCAGCGGCTGGTTAAAGTTCGATTGCATGAGACGGAATATTCCTTCCACGCAATCGTCCACGTAGCAATAGGAACGCGTCTGATTTCCGTCACCCCAGACTTCGATGGAGTCGACGCTGTCCGCCATGGCGATCTTGCGGCAGATGGCTGCGGGAGATTTTTCGCGCCCACCGTCGTACGTGCCCAGCGGCCCAAATATGTTGTGAAACCGAACCACGCGAGTATCGAGCCCAAAATCCTCGGTGTAGTGACGGCAGACCCGCTCGGCGTAAAGCTTTTCCCAGCCGTAGCCGTCTTCGGCGTCGGCCGGATAAGCGTCCGTCTCTTTGAGCGGAGCGATATCGGTTTCCTTCTGGAGGTAGCCCGGATAGATACACGCGCTCGACGTATAAAGATACCGGTCCGCCGCGTTGATCCTGGCCGCCTCGATGGTGTGAAGATTGATCAGTGTGTTATTCCTGACGATAATCCCCTTATTGGATTCGATGAAGCCGATTCCGCCCATGTCCGCCGCAAGCGCGTAAACATGCGAGATTCCGCGAGTGGCGATGAGCGCGTTATCGAAGCGCCGCAGGTCCAGCAGCTCGAATTCGTGCGCATCCGTGGGTGCGTATTCGGGTTCTTTGATATCTACGCCCCGCACCCAATACCCCTGCTTGACCAGATAGGTGGTGAGATAGTGGCCGATAAATCCACCGGCGCCAGTAACGAGTACTTTGCCTTTGTAAGTCTGCATGATAATTTCCTCCAAGTAAGATTTCGTCCGGTCGGGTCTTCCCGCCGGTCGATTTATAGACAACCCGGCATGCTGAATGAAACCAGTTCCGTGGACCAGTCGAACGAGCCTGGCGTCGGTTGATATTGGCCGGTGAACCAGAACGTGCACTGATCGGTGGGGTCGAGGGACATGCCCGACACCGCGCCCCAACGTCCCGTCTTCAAAGGCGGAGTCGGCACCTCGACACTGACGCCGGGGAAAACGATCTCTTCGGTATACAGCGTTCCAAATGGCGTGGTGGCAGATCTTCCATCAATCGCAAGGCCGGGGAAGCCACTGTAATAAGATGTGGCGCCCGCGCCCGAAATGCTATATCCCATGGCGATGTTTCCCGCGCTGTCCTGGGCGGCGGCGCTCATCCAGCGGCTGAAAGTGTCGGGCGTCGTCGAGCTGTTTGCCGCCTGAAGGAAACCGGCCTGGTAGATCGTGGGACCGGTTTGGAGGTTCCGGATTTCATACCAGCGGACTCCGACGGAGCTGGTTGTGGAAGTCTGGGCGGCCTGCGAGAGCAGCAGCGATTCATAGGCGCCAAAATTCCTATAAGCCGCGCGGCCCATCAGGTAGCCTCCCACGGAATCGAGCGGCCAGAGTGCGGGCGGCGGTTGAGGGACGCAATTGACACCACCCGCTTGGCAGGCTGGCATGAAGCCCACAAAAGCATTGGTGTCGATCGCCACGGGTCCCGTCATGTAGCTCGCCGTTGGCGTAACGAAGTTCGTGTGGAACTGATATGCATACAAGTGATACTGGGTGGAGCCGACTGGCTTGGCGAAGGCAAAGATGAAATTGGGCGAGCCGGCCGGAGGCGGAGTGGTGCTGTCCAGATCGGCGGGCGATAAATGAAAGAAACCAGTGTTGTTCGAATAGGCGCTGGGCAGACAAACAACTTCCGCATTCGATGCCCCCAAGATCATCGCGGAACGCTCCAGTGCGCACACCACCGCGTACTGCGGAGCGTAATCGTTGCTGGGATCGAGCATATCGAACGTAAGGTAATAGGCGTCTGGCCAGACCCCGATCTTCGGGTAATCCATCTGGTAGAGCGGATGTTGAGAATCGACGTATTGCACCGCGTATTCGTTGTAGTGCTGCGTCGCGTCGGACGTTTGCGATACGGCGATACATTCATAGTTCGAAGCCGCTCGCATGCCCACTACCCAAACCGATGCCTGCTTGTCGAACTGAACGATTCCATCCGCGCCCACTCCGCCGGAACAGGGGCTCTTGTTTGTCCAGAGAAGGTTCCCGGGCAACCCACTTCCAATCGGACTACCGCTCTTGTTATAGATCTGCAATCCGAAATCCGCCCACTGCATAACCTGGGTCGTACCGACGGCCAAGTTGGCATCGGAATCCACCGCTTGCGTGCCGAAGTTGGGCGCCGAAAGTCCCGGCATCACCAAGAGATTCGTCGGGGCGATCTGGTTTGGCGCCGGAGTTCCGGTGGGCGCCTGGTTGGAAGAGGCTGGTACCGCCGGCGTATATGGATTAGCCAGCGCGGTGGTGGAGAAGGCGGCGGTCAATCCCGAATACGCAATCGTCCCATTCGGCGGCGGCGGCGGATCGCCCGGCGGGGACATATTCTCGAACAGGATCGGCTTCGCGCCGATCTGGACCGGCTGGCCAGGGCTGATGGTGGTAACCAAGCCAGTCAAGTCGCGATACTGAACGTATTGCGCCGGCGGAATAAAGGTGGAATGAGTACATGTGCCATCGCTGCAGGTTTGGTTCGTGTCCCAGACGGCCAGCCCAACATAACCGCCAGGCCGAGTGAGCTGACAGGTATAAACGGCCAGATAGGTGGATCCGCCATTGGCCGAGCAAGGTGCGGGCATGGATGCGCCCACCATCCAGTTGAAAGTCACGTTATATGCGGTGGCGGCCGGCGTGGCGCCGATGGGTGGCGGATAATACAGCTCCCCCCAGTTGGGCGAATCCCACCCATACCAATACATGTTGTGGATGCCCGCCGACCAATGCAGCAGGAAGCTGCGCGATACGAAGGCCGAGCGCAAATCCGGATCGCTGATGGCCAGTGATCCTCCCCACGAGGATTCTGTATCCCAGATCGGTTTCACCCCCACCCCGGCCTGGATCATCGAAAGTTTGGTGTTGACGCTCTTGAAGCCGGTGATCGCTTCCGCGACATCCGCCACGGCGACATCGGGATAGCCATGAATCGCGATCGCGTCCACTCCCAGCGGAGCGCCCGGCGTGGTGAGGTAAGTCTCCAGGTAGCCCGCCGATGTGGGCGAGGGGGAAAGAATGATCGCGCTGGGATTGTTGGCCCGGATGATGCTGTACGCGGTCGACGTCAAGGTAACCAGGTCGGCGAAGCTTCCGGTGTAAACGTTCGACACGTTGGGCTCGCTCCATAACTCGTAAATTTGAATGAGTCCCGGGGATCCGGGCGATCCGTTGTAGCGAGTGACCAGGGCGGTCATGAAATCCGAAAAATACTGAATATTGCTGACCGTGCTGGTGCAAGCGTATATGACTGTTCCAGTGTATTCCGTACACGTCGTCGGATCGGATGCCGCCCAGGGTGGCACGTTCGCATTCGTCCAGTAGATAGTGACTGGGTTGCTCGAACCGGGCACCTGGTGAGCTGCGGCATCCGCCACGTACTGATCGAGAACGGTCCAGTTATACACGCCTTGCGTTTGTTCGATAAACGGCCATGTGGTAGCCAAGCCTTTTCCGAGAGCGCCAAACTGCACGGTCGGCCACGTGGTTTGGTCGTAGAGAATCATCCCGAAGAAATTCGCGGGAATCGTTTGGGTGCTGAAGCCGAAAAGAACATTGAAGGTCAGCGAGGTGGTAGCGAGATTCGCTGGTACGGAGGAATCCGTCACCTGCAAACCGAGAGTATAGGCGCCGTAATTGGCTGCCGGGGTACCGCTGATCAAGCCTGTGGAAGCGTTGAGCGTCAGGCCCGTGGGCAATGCTCCCGATGTAATCGTCCAATTGTAAGGCCCCGTTCCGCCGGTGACCGTCAAGGTGTTGCTGTAGGGAAAGGTGGGGTAGGCGTCGTCGAGTCCCTGCGTGAGAATCGATAACTGATAATTGAACGCGGCAGGTAAGGTGAATGATCCGTTGGAATTGATGACTTCGACAGCTACCGGATTGGAGCCGCCGGGAAATGCGGGATTGGTCACTACTACCGCGTTCGAGCTCGTACTGGCGATGGTAGCTGCGCTGCCCCCGAACAGCACTTGTGTTATAGTCTTCAGGTTGTAGCCCTTGACAGTAACGGAGGTCCCGCCCGCCACCGGTCCGGCGGCTGGTGACACGCTGGAAATGATCGGCCCGCCGGAGAAATCGTACGCTTGAGGTAGAACGCCTGTTCCATTCGCAGTTGCAACCGTAATAGTCACCTTGCCGGAAGCATGGACCGGTGCTACCGCTGTCAGCGTGGTAGATGAAACGAATTTCACTGTAGTGGCTGCCGTGGTGCCGAATGTCACGGTTGATCCGCTCGTGAATCCTATTCCTTGGATGGTGACTGTATTGCCACCGCCGAGTGGCCCGATTACCGGGCTCACCTGCGTCACGTCGACTGATGTGAAGTTGAATCCGTTGTTCAGTACCGTCGTCAGTCCGTCGGTGTCCGTGACAGTCACGTTCACCAGTCCAGAGGCGTGCGCTGGAACACCTACGGTCAGGGTGGTATTGCTGTCAAAGACGACCGATGTGGCGGCTGTGGTACCGAAGAGCACTGCGGCACCCGTTCGGAAATATTGACCAGTCAGGACGACGTTATATCCGCCCGCCGGTAGGCCAAATGCCGGTGATATTGAGGTCAAACTCGGCGGTAGATGATAAAGCAAACCTCCCGTCAAAGTCGCAGCCTGGCTATCGGGATTGGTTACCGTTACGTTCACGTTGCCTTCCGCGCTATTGGTGGAAGCGGGCGTGGTGGCCTGCAGGGTGGTCTTGTTGACGAATACCACTTTAGTGCCATTGTTCAGGCCGAAGGCGACCGTCGCACCATTCAGAAAGTTATTACCTGTAATCGTGATCACCGCTCCGCCACTGGTCGACGATACTGCCGGCGAAATGGAAGTGATCGTGGGAGCTGGATATTGGTACATCAACCCGTTGGTCAAAGTGGCCGCCTGAGAATCGGGATTGGTGACCGTCACATTCACTTGGCCCTCAGCGTTGCCGGTGGAAGCAGGAGTGGTGGCCTTCAGGCTTGTCTTGCTAACGAAAGTCACTTTAGTGCTGTTATTCGCGCCGAAGGCGACGGTCGCACCATTCACAAAATTGTTGCCGGTTATCGTGATCACAGTTCCGCCCTTGGGCGTGGCCACAGTGGGTGAGATCGAAGTGATGGTGGGCGCCGCGAGCTTATACATTAAGCCGTTCGTCAATGTGGCTGTCTGAGTATCGGGATTAGTCACCGTCACATTCACTGTGCCCTCAGCGCCGCCCGTGGAAGCGGGGGCGGTAGCCTTCAAACTTGTGGCGCTGACGAACGTGACGCTCGTGCCGCTATTCGCTCCGAAGGCGACCGTCGCGCCACTCACAAAATTGGTGCCCGTAATCGTAATCACAGTTCCGCCTTTGGGAGAGACCACATTGGGCGAAATCTTGGTGATGGTGGGAGCCGGATTTGTCTGCGCCTGGGAAAGCACGCACATCAGCAATATCGGAGCAAACATCGCCGTTCGGCGAGCGATCCGCAGTGAGGAACAATCTGATTTCTGTGAGTTTTGTAAATTCATACGCTCTTTCTCTACGAACGTGATGTGAACGAACGGTTGATTTGATGTCTCATTGCAGACGTACCTCGATGGCCTTCGGGCTCTCAGAATCGAAATTGAATTCACCGCTTAAATGCCGTCCGCCGGATTGTGCTGTTAACTGGTAGGTGCCATAAAAACCTCTGATGCGAACGTCGCCACTGGCGTCCGCCACTTCGTCGGCACGGGTCCACCACTGGTTCTTGATCAGATCCTTTAAGGCCGTATAGGCAGGCTTGGGCGACATATCGCGCCTCAATAAGCCCGCTGGCGCGTTCTTCCAGGCGTGGAGATCTGTGAGATCCCACCAAGTGATGGCAGCAACGGCGGGATTGCTGAAAAGGATCTTGTAATAAAGAACCACCTGCTCGGCCTGCAACTGCTCACCTTCCGGGGTAGTGTCCCAGCCCGAGGCAGGTGGGCCGGCGAATCCTTGCAAGGGACCGGACAAGATGGTGGTTTCGGTAAAGTGAATGGGCTTGCCAAATCCGGCAAAGGCCTCGCAGACGCTCCAGATTTTCTCTGGCGTCCACACTTCGGTGTGCTGGTGACTCTGGATGCCAATAACATCAAAGCCCGGATGGCCGGAGTTGTCCGTCACTTGAGCCAGTAAGTCCCGGAATCGTGGTCCCGTCAGATAGTCGTTCACAATCAGGGCGGCCTGGGGATTGCCTTGCCGGGCGGCGTGCAAGACGGCTTCGGCGTACGGGATCTGTCCCATGCGATCGATCACCGCCGTCTCCTTCGGGGCGTCCTCCCTCATTGACGAGCGGTCATACGCGGTGAGTTCGTTGAAAGCATCCCAGTAATGGATCGAACCGCTAAATCTATGCACGATGGCGCTAACCCGATCGAGCATGAGCCGCTGCACGGCTTGCGAATCGGCCGGCAGCCACTCGGGATCGCGAAGATTCCAGGCGAGAGGATGGCCCTTGATTTCGATCCCGTGGCTTCGGCACCACTCGATCAGCTTCTCGGTTTGCTGATATTCCGGCTGTCCTTGCACTGGTTCGTACGCCCGCCAGTAAAACGGCGCCGTGGCATAATTCATCAGGTCTGCGAACCTCTCGCGATACTGAGCTTCAAGACCGGGCTGATCGATGCCAGCGAAGCGGAAAAGGTTGGCTCCGAACAGAAATTTGTGCCGGACCTGCTGGATGTGAACATGACTTCCCGGCTCAAGATGCTTGCCCTGGGGATCGATCAGCGCGAGGGCCATATTGCCCTTCCGATAACGCTCGATACGCTGATCCGCACCCCGGACAATCTCCTCGGAAGAAATCGATTTCGCGCACCCGCTGGTGACGCAGAGGACTCCCAGAGCGCACCACGACACCGATGCAAGCACAGTTCTCGTCAACTGAAGTCTCTCCATCCCAGCAATTGCAAAGTCACGTTCCAGCCGAATTTACCGCCCAGAATGATGTATCGCCGCCACAGCCTGCGCGGTTCCGATAGCAGACGGAACAACCACTCCAGGCCGTTCTCGCGCATCCAAACCGGCGCCTGAACGGCCCGTCCGGTGTGAAAGTCGAAAGCGGCGCCCACGCCGATCATCACTGGCGCATGCAGATTGCGGTGCGCATGCATCCAACGTTCCTGCTTCGGCGTGCTCAAGCCGATCCAGACGATGTCCGGCTTGGTTTCTTCGATCAACGCCGCGATTTCGCTCTCTTCGGCGGCAGAGAGCGCCCGGAATGGGGGGCACCAGGTTCCAGCCACCTGAATATCGAACTTTTTTTGAAGCACCACCGCAAGCTGATCTGCTACGCCTTCCGCGCCTCCGTAAAAGAAATGCCGGTACGCGCCCCGTGTCTCGCGCAGGAATGTCTCCATCAACTCCGGCCCATATACGCGGCGGCGCAAGTTGAAACCGTATCGTCTGCCCATCCAGACCAGAGGCGTGCCATCGGGAACCACCAGATCCGCGTCGGCTAGGACTTGACGAAACTCGTCCGACTGTTGCGCTTCCATCACCCCATGCATGCCCGTTACCGCGATGAACCGCGCGGGTCCCCGATCGCGAATCCACTGGCGGACGGTTTCGACGACGCCGGGAATCTGCACTCCGTTCACTCGCACGCCCAGAACCTTGAATTCATTCATGCGTTGGCCGCCATGGTCTTTTCGGTAGCCGGTTCGTCCACATGGACGCGTATCGCCCGTTCATAAATATCCATCAGCTGCCGATAGTTCCGCCCCGCCGTATAGCGCGCCAAATAGTCGGCGCGGGCGGCTCTGCCCAAGGCGCCGGTAGCTTCGAAATTGTTCCATGCGCGCATAGCTGTTTGGACCAGATGATCGGAGTCGCCGGCCCTGAAAAGTAATCCAGTTTTTCCCGAACTGACTATCTCGGGCAATCCCCCAATATCCGAACTCAGTACTGGTACCCCACACGCAAAACTCTCGGCAATGGTCATGGGAAAGCCTTCCGGCCATTCGCTCGGAAACACCAGAAAACGCGCCCCGCGCATGGTATCGAGCGTGTCTGCCTTGCTCAGATGACCTTTAAAGACCACGTGCGTGAGACCGGTACTTGCGGCTTCCTCTTCCAGCTCGGCGCGAAGCGGACCGTCGCCGGCAATCACGAGTGGAATCTCGGGTAGATGCTTCCAGGCCGCGAGCAGCGTTCGAAGGCCTTTATCCGGACTTAGCCTGCCGACGAATGCCGCATAGGTCCCGCGGCGTTTCTGCGGTCCGGGATCATTCGCGACAAAATTTGGCTTGACGGTTACTTTTTCGGCCGGCAGTCCGCCCTTAATAAACATGCGACGACCGTATTCTGTGAGAGCGATATATTGATCCACTCTTTCAGACCACGTCTTCCGAAGACGATGAATGCCCAGCATGGCCGCGGTGACTGCCGTAGCGGCGCGGGATCCCCGGTAACACCCGTGCACAACGCTGTTCAGCAAACTCCCATCCAGGCATCGATCGCAGAAAGTGTTATCGCGATAGAAGGTGGCGCCCGGACACAGCAGGCGATAGTTATGCAGGGTCTGAACCACCGGAACACCCGCGTTGCGGCAGGCGTCGTATCCGGCCGGGGAAATTTGTGGAAACGTGTTGTGAAAGTGCGCAACGTCAGGCTTGTCGGCAGCGATGATGGACTTCATCTCGCGATACGTATCGCGGGCCCAGACCGTGTTCATCGCAAGCGAAGCCGCCCTGATTAGTCCGCTCGAGTCGATCTCGTCGTTGTCCCGGACGTAGATCTTGACATCGTGACCCGCGCGGCGAAGCATGTCCGCCTCCGCGTTCATCACCACGTCCTCGCCGCCCGGCAGACGGTAAAAGTTATGGATGAGAAGGATCTTCACTATGCTGTCCGGGGAGTAACAAAAATTGGACTGGAGTCTTCGGGTTCCACAACCACCACGGTTGCGGGCACGCGGCTGGCGAGGAACGTCAGCCGCTCTCCGATCGTCAACAGCGCCAGGAGAACGATAAACGTGCCGCCCGCGCGGCCGCCGAAACTGGCGTTGAACATTCCGTTCAGGAGGATGTTGAAATAAATTGCCGTGCACCCTATGGCAAGACCACGCAGACGTGCGTTGATCCTTTTATCGCGAATCATGCGGAACATGCTGCGGAGGATGCACCCGTGAATGGCCAGCATGACCACCAGCCCGAGGAATCCGTTGTTGTAGAGCGCTTCGAGAAATCCGTTATGCATGTGACCCGGGTCCCAGGAGACGCCTCCTAACTGCAACGAGATAAATCGCGAGGAAGCGTAGCCATAGCCCAGAATTGGGCGGTTGCGGATAAAAGGCATGGCCAGCCCCCAGAGGTCGGTGCGCGCGGTGAGGGTGGCACCATCCGCCGATGTCGCATAGTTCATCAGGTAGCCGGAGACCGGCGTCATCGCAATGACCGCCACTCCGGTGGCTAGAACGCCGATGGCGACTCCTACCGCTGCGGCAATTCGCTTCTGCATCAGGAAGAAGAGCATCGCCGAGAGAACACCGGCCACGATCGATGTCTTGCCACCGGCCAGGAACATGACAACCGCTCCGGCGCCGGCCAGGAACCACGTCTTTCGGTTTCCCGTCACCGGCCTGAAGGCCAGGGCCGTGAGAAAGAGCGTGCCCGCGATCCCCGATAAGCCAGTAGGTGAGATGCTGTTCCCGAGCCGGCCGTCTTCGAAGATGGGACCCGGCAGGAACAGCGCGCGCACCGGGGGAACGATGGTCAGAAAGGCGACTCCCCACAATGTGGCGTTCAGGAACGTCTTCAACTTCTGCTCGTCTTGAATTTGGCTGCGGCACAACTGGAGCAGCAGAACCACGACACAGAGCTTGAAAGTCCACGCAACCGAGAACGCCTTCTGGGTGGCATAGGCGCACGAGAGAACGCACAGCAGCGCGTAGATCGATAGCCACTTGGACGGCCCTTTCCACAGGCCATTCATAGAACCGGGTCTGCGCAGCAGCAGAACGGCGCCACAGAAGAACACCAGCAGCCAGACCATGGCCTCTTCGAACGCTTCCGGCGCAAAGTGCCCCAGGGCCGTGTCTTCCGTTTGGTTCAGACGAACGAAAAACTCTTCAGAACTCAGAAGCACCCACCACAGCAGGAAGGTCAGACGGCGGTAGGTTTCTGAGGAATCGCCCAGTCGCGCGCTCGCGAAACAGACGGCGCCAATAATGAGAATGCCCGCAGTGAAAGCAGGCAGCATGTCCGGCGTTAGCATCCAGGCCGGCATCAGCCAGACGAATGCCACGGTCAGGGCAAAGAGCAGCAGAATGCCCGCTATGCGCAACGCGGCGCGATTGGTTACCGGCATAGTCATTTATTCAGCGACTGGCCGGCGCCCGACATGATATCGGCGCTCGGAAGGACATCTGCGGCAGCCGGATATCCCAGCCGCTGCATCTCGCTCTGCATGGCACGATATATGCGCCGGGCCTGCTCCGGGGTGAGATTCTTTCTCCAGCCCCCAGACGAGCCTTCACGTACGAACTTCCCGTCCTTCGACGTCTTCTGTGGGGTGGTGAGTTCTTTTGCACGCATCTCTTTAACCCCGTTATTCCGGATGGCGCTCAGAATCTGGGTCTGATCCGAAGACACGTCGAGAAAGCTCAGCATCTCCCGCAAAGTGCCAGCGGGGTCCCGGCGTAGATCCTCGAAGCGGAAGATGCGGATATCGGGATTCTCTTCGCTTGCATCCAGCCAGCTCCGCGCGTGATCGCGCCAGGAGCCGTTGGCATTCACCTGGCGAAAAACAAAATCGTCGATGTAGTCGTCTATGTCGGCGGCTGTCAACCCGAGTGCCTTCTGGAACGCGTATTCGGAAAGGAGGACATCTCGAGGGTCGCGGGCCAGATAAATCGCTCGGCCATATTCTCGACGGAAGGCCTCGTGGGTCTTGATGATCCGTCCGCCGTTCGGTAGCCGATAGGCATTCCGGTGAAACCCCACTTGCGGAATCACCCGGTTTACGGAAGGAAACGTCGAGGGCTCATCGGTCAATATTTCCTGTAGCAGGAAGCGCAGCCAGGTGCTTCCCGCTCGCGGATAGGACGCGACAAAAATATCGTCGGGACGCACGTCCCGGTGACGCAGAGCCGTTACCGGTCTGCGCAGCGATGTCATGGAGAGCTGATATCGTAAACGTTGAACTGTCATTTTCGGATCCAATATGAAGGAATGATTGTTTGTATGATTACGAGGCCCGGATAGCGGGACCAACTTACTCGACTTACTTGCGCGTCTTACTCGCCCAACGGCGACAATCAATAGCACGAACGCCGACAGATCCGACACGTTGATGCCCCAGATGGCGCCCGTCAGTCCGAAGGCGCGGGTGGCTGGTATGCCAACGATTAGCGAGACGGCGGCTGCGACGCCAAATCCCACGAAGATGAGCCGTGGGCGCTCCATGGCGCGCAAGGCGGTGGAGAATCCGAACGTGCCCGCCCAGAAGATCGATCCGAGCGCGGCCAGAGGAATCAGCGCCGCTACTTCCGGATACCTGCCAGCATAGAGAGCGCGGAAGATGGGGTGTTGAAAGCCCGTCATCAACAGCCAGTAGGCGATCGCCGCACCCAGTCCGCACCAAGTGAGAAGTCTGCCGAGCCGCAGGAGGTTTTCTTCGCCCCCCTGCCGGAAACGCCGCGTGGCATAGGGGATCAGGAGCATCGAAAACGCCGCCTGGAGCTGCGTCACCGGCGCTGCCAGATTCATGAGCGCCTTGAGGCTGGCTACCGTGCCGAGACCGGCAAAACCTCCCAGCAATGGATAGTAGATGTAAGCCGGTATCCAGGATGCAATGGCTCCCGCCAGCGCCCATGCTCCGTAGCCCCAATGCAGCCGCCAGGCAGCGCGGGCCGTTGGCGCCGGGTCACGGCCCACGATAGAGCTGCGCAACATCACGAAAAGAACGATCGCGGTCAGAAGACCGGAGAGCCCCATAATAAGAAAGGCCGAGAATGGCGAAAGCGCTCCGAAGGAATGCATGACCCAAAGGCCGCACATCATCGAAGCGCAATAAAGGACCGCGCCGGCGGCCGCGACACCGGATCGCGCATCCAGGTAACAGGCGCGGCGTGCCAGCCAGAACAAAAGGATGCATGGGGCCGCGATGCCGATCCCTGCCAGAGCTCCGGGCAACCCGCCGGCATTCCCTTGCATGTGGGCCACCGTCGCAGCCGCCGCGAGAACCACAAAGATAGCGCCCGAAATGACCGCGTGAATCACGATCAAAGTCTTCAAATAGCCACGCAGACTGGACCCGTACTCGCCCGCTCCGTAGATGGCCATGGGCTCCAGGAGCAAGCATTGATACGCCATGGATAAGAGCAGGAAAACTGCGAATACTAAAGCAAAGCCGCCGTATTGTTCCGGACTCAGCCAGCGCGCGAGTACGATACTGATTACGAAATTCGAACCCGACACCAGCCCTTGGTCGGTAAGCGCAAAACCCGCTTTGGCCGTCCAACGCGCCGCTTTCGAAGCGCCCGGCTGCTTGGGCTCATGGGACGGCCCCGACCCGCCCAGTAAGGTGATGGACGGCTTTTCCACTTCCGTCAGTTCTGCCCGGCTCATCCGTGCCCTGTTCATCGCGCGACCTTTTCGGGGCTTCGCATCCGCCGCCCTTGTTCTATCCGCGCTCGCTCGATGCCGGACAATATCAATCTCGCCAGTGTTCCCGCGCTTGGTTCATCCACGATGCTGCCGTGATCGCCGGGAATTTCGTAAACAACCACGCCATCGGAAGCAAACTGTCCCCAGCCGCCATCTTCCGCGGGCGAATTCCGCAGCGATTTCCGCGAGGGTAGAAACAGCGAAAGCTTCCCTTCGAAAACGTGCGGTTGGTAGCGGCGTTCCGCGTCGGCGCAGGCTTGACGGACGGCCTTGACAGCCGGGGGCAGAGCAACGCCCGCAAGCGTTCTGCGGATTTTTTTCCGGATCTTTCGCGATAAGTACGAAACCTGCTCGCGCGCAGGCAGGCCCAGAAAAGTACGCACCAGCGAACTCTTCGTGGCTGGTTTGCCGGCGAAAGTATCGATCAGCGCCAAGTACGCCACTTCCTCGCCGAGATTCCGGAGCCGGCGCGCAATTTCAAGCGCCACAAATCCCCCGAACGAATATCCGCCGAGATAGTAGGGACCTTCTCTCTGCACCGCGCGGATCTCCTCAACATACCGGTCGGCCATATCCTCCACGCGATCCAGACAGGGGGCTTCGCCGCTGAGTCCCTGAGCTTGTAACGCAAAAACAGGCTGGCTGGGCGCGAAGTGACGCACCAAATCCCGGAAGCGAAGCACGTGGCCTCCCATGCCATGCACCAGGAAGAAGGGCGGTTCGTTTCCGAGGGGCTGAACAACCACAAGAGAGTCGCGGATCGGGAGTTGCTTTGGCTCGCGGATGATCGCCGCGATCTGCGCCGCCGTGGAGGATTGAAACAGAGTGGCCAGTGGAAGGCTTCGGCCGAACGATTCGTCAATGGCGGCCATCAGACGGATCGCCAGCAGCGAGTTGCCGCCCAGTTCGAAGAAGCCGTCATGAATTCCGATCGGGCGAACCTGCAGCACCTTCTCCAGAATCGCGACGATCCGATTTTCCATTTCGTCCCCGGCGGTAATCGTCCCGCGGTCCTGTGCGATCGGGTTTTCGAGGTCGGTCAATCCTCGCCGGTCCACTTTGCCGTTGGGCGTTAACGGCATCGCCGGGACGGAGTGGAAGACCGACGGAATCATGTAGTCGGGCAGCGTATTTGCCAGGAACTCGCGCAGTTCCCTCGCAGTCGGACATTCGGACCCAGACGGAACGATCCACGCCGCGAGAATCTTGTTTTCGTCCCCCAGAACGATAGCCACGCACTCCCGCACCGCCGGATGGCTCTCGAGCGCAGTCTCGATTTCGCCCAGTTCAACCCGGAAGCCACGAATCTTCACTTGATGGTCTGTGCGGCCATGGAACTCGATGTTTCCATCCGGCCGGTAAGAAGCCATGTCACCTGTCTTGTAGAGAACTGCGCCAGGCTCCTCGGAGAAAGGATCGGAAATGAATTTCTCAGCGGTTTGGACGGGCCGGTTCAAATATCCGCGGGCCACTCCGGCGCCTCCAATATAGAGTTCGCCGGTAACTCCCGGCTCTACCGGTTTGAGGTTCGCGTCGAGAAGATAAATCCGCGTGTTCGCGATGGGGCGGCCGATGGGCAGGTCGCGCTCCGAGAGTTCTTCTCCGGGCCGCGGTTCCCACGATGTAGCGATCACCGTCGCTTCGCTCGGACCATAAGTATTAATCCATCGGACTCGGCCTTGGCTGATGTCACTCCAGGTTCGCAGGGCGGAAGCCGATGCCTTTTCGCCTCCCACGACGACCAGCCGAAGCGATTCCGGCAGGTGGAGCTTTTTCTTTGCCAGCCCGTGCACCAGCTCATGCCAGTAAGCCGTGGGTAAGTCGAGGACCGATATTTTCTTGCGCTCGATCCAGCGCACAAATTCCGAAGGTACGAGCGGCATCTCGGGGTCGCGAAAGACCACGGTGGCGCCGGCCAGCCACGACGGGAGCATCTCTTCGATCGCTATGTCGAAGCTCAGCGAGGAGAACTGCAGAACGCGGTCGCTGGCGGTGATCCCATAAAGTTCAATCGCGGCACGGTGATGATTCACGAGCCCCGCGTGGGTCAGCACTACTCCGCGCGGCCGCCCCGTCGATCCCGATGTATAAACGATCCACGCGGCATCGCGTGGATCGGCATGAGAGTGTTGAGTGTGAGACGGAAGCCTTTCGCTCTCGGCCCCGGTCAAACCGGACAGGTCTCGATTCAGAGGAATGATCTTCGCGTTGGCGCTGGGGTAACGTCCCTCGAGTTGGGGCTCAGTGACAAGAACCTCCGCACGGGCGTCTTCTAGCATGTATGCCAAACGTTCCGGCGGATATTCCGGATCCAGCGGCATACAAACGCCGCCGGCTTTCAACACCCCGACCAACGCAATCGGAAGTTCGAGCGAACGTTGCAGCCCAATTCCCACAATGCTCTCTCGCGCGACCCCCTGGTTCGCCAGGGTGTGCGCAAAGCGATCCGCCCCGAGACTCAGCTTGCGATAAGTAAGACGCACGCCCGCGTATTCAGCCGCGATCGCGTCGGGCGTCCGTCGCGCCTGCGCTTCGAATAGAGCATGAATTGTCAGGGAATGCTGCATGGCTTCTTGGCGGCCCGCGATCTAAGCGGCCCGCAACCTAGGCGGCGCCGGAACCCTTCAGGACGGCAGGTACCGTTTTCAGCAGAATGCGTACATCCAGCCAGAAAGACCATTTGTCGATGTATTGCAGATCCAGGCGCATCCATTGGTCGAAGGGAATGGAGTTTCTGCCCTCAATCTGCCAGCTACAGGTGATTCCGGGCCGCACACTCAATCTCCGGCGGTGGCTGTCTTCGCTGAATCCGGCGTAGTCGCGCAGAGGCAGGGGACGCGGTCCTACCAGACTCATGTCGCCTTTGATCACATTCAATAACTGCGGCACTTCGTCGATGCTCGTCTTGCGGAGCAAATTTCCGATGCGGGTGATGCGAGGGTCCTTGCGAATTTTGAATACCGGCCCGGCAACTTCATTCTGGCTGGCGAGTTCCGCCTGGCGCTGCTCGGCGTCAGGAACCATGGTCCTGAATTTGTAAATCCGGAATGTTCGCTTGTGCAGTCCCACCCGTTCCTGGGTAAAGAGAACCGGACTTCCGGACGTCATCTTGATAGCTAGCGCGGTCGCGATGAGAATCGGCGAGAAGCAAATCAACAGAACCGTGGCGCCCACCACATCAAAACAACGCTTAAGCGTGGCGCCCCAACTGTCCAGCGAATCCTTGCCATTTCTGAGAAGGACTTCGCCCTCCACCTGATTGACGTGCCGGTAGGATTTCTCCGTCGATTGGGCCAGGCGGCGGACGATGACGCCCTGTTCGTCGCAAACCGCTTCAATTTCGAGAATCGCCGTGAACGAAGACCATTCCGGCAGCGTGATCATCACCTCATCCACCACATGATGCCGCAGGAATTCGCGAATATCGCCCAGTCCACACACCACTCTGTAACCAGATTCGGCAAACGCCGGCGATTCCGGAACACCATCGCTCGCAAACCCGGCGATACGGTATCCCAGGTCCAGCCGCGACTCCAGCTTTCGGGCCAGGTCGAGGGACCGATCGCTGGCTCCCACCAGCAGTACGTAGCGGAGGTTGCGGCCGCGTTTTCTGACCCACTTCAGCAGAGATCGAAGCAGCACACGGCTGCACACAATCACCGCCGTCGAAATCAGGAAGAACAGAGGCAGGCCATTAAGCGGAAGGAGGCGGATGGTGAATATCCATTTAGCCGCTCCCAGGATGACGGCGCCCATCACGGTGGATTTCAGGATGTCCAGAAACTCTTGTTTCTGCGCGGCGATGCGCCGGGAACGGTACAGTCCGAACCGCGCAAACATGACATGCCAAACACCGATCAGCATCAGGAGCAGGACGAAATTCGTCACCTTGATGCGCATCGCCAGAATCCGTCCGAGGTCGGTCAGCGTTGCCTGGTCCAGAACGCCCGCGGAGATACCGAAGGCGAGCAGCATCACGCCGATATCGAATATCTGGAGCGAGTTGTGGAGAATACGACGCCGAAGCTCGTTCATGACTGGCTCGTCTGGGGCTGTTCTGGAAACGTTATTGGCGGCGGAATCTTAGCGGGCTCTATTCACCACGACGCCGAGCAATGGCAGCCGAACGGCCTGCAAGAGCCGCTTCGCGCGATGCGCTTCGTCCCGCCGCGTCTTGTCCGAATCGATGACCAGGATGGCCCCGCTCGCAGCTTGGGCGAATTGGGCAGATTCCCTTCCGATACCCGAATCGATCAGAACGTATCGGAACTCCGTGGCTATCTGAGCCAGCCGGGCGCGAAAGGTGGCGGACGCAAACAAACTCTCGGTATTAGCAACCCGAGTGCCGGTGGGCAAGAGCCACAGGTTCCTGTTATTGATCGGCGTTGCAAACGAACGAGCCAGACCGGATTGAGTAAGGAAATCGCTGAACCCCGGTGCACGGTCGACGTCAAAGACAGTATGTAGGGACGGAGCGTAGAAGTTGGCGTCCACCAGGCAAACAGATTCCGTGGTGAGACGAGACAGCGCTTCGGCGGTTTTCAGGCACACCGACGTGCAGCCCACGCCTCCGGCCGCCCCGCAAAACAAGGCGGTCCGGACCGGCTGCGCCGGGGACAGAAAAACCTGCGGAGCGATTTTCATGAAGTGATCCGATAAAAACGTCGGCGAGAGCTCGCCAGCTAATCGTTTTTTGGCGTCATCCATGTCCGGCTCGTCGTTCTGGATCGCAAGACTGGAATGGCCCGGATGGCACTACGCGCTTACCGTGCCGGCCCCGGCCTCGATTTCAAGTGGTAAACGGCGCTGCTGGGGAATACTAGCCGTTGTTGCGCCCGCAGATTCAGGGACCACAGCCAGAACCGGCACGTTAAGATAATCCTCCACTTCGCGCCAGGTGCGGAACGTCGGATCAAGATAATCGGCGGCGAATCCGGCAGCGCCACTAATAACCAGACAGAGCAGAAGGCCCATCGCGATGGTAACCACCGGTGATCGCACCGGCAGCGCGGAGGGAACCGGCTCCTCGGCCAGAACCACGTTGGAGATGCGGCGTTTGTCGAGCTCGTCGGAGATTCTCGCCAGTTCGCTCTTTTGTTGATACAGATTGTAGTTTTGTTCCGCGGTCTGGACGTTGCGGATCAGAGTCTGTTTGATGGTGGCGGCGTCGTTCAGTTTCATCACTCGCCGTTCCGTGCTGGCCTCACTCTGCTGAGCCATTCTGGCCTGCGTTCGAAGGGCGGGCATCTCAGCCTGGGCTTTCGCCAGTTCGCCCGAGATCCACTGGTAAGTGGGGTTCTGGTCCGTGGAGTTGTCCGTCACCGGTTTGGCGTTCTCGGCATCGATGGCGCTCTGGGTTTGAGCGATCTGATCCTCCACTTCTTTCAGTGCCGGATAAGTGGGAGCAAACTTCATGGCGAGATCCGTGCGCTTCAACTCGAGGTTCAAAAGTGTCGACTTGAGCTGACCCAGCAATAGGGCGTTGTCAGCCGACTTCACCTGCGTCACCATGCGAGGAGCGGTGTTGGCGAGTTCTGCCTGCAAAGTCTTGTAACGCTCGAATGCGCTGTCGGCGGCAGCCTCGCTTTGCGCCTGTAGTACCCGGATATCCGCCATCTTTTGGAGCATCAGATCACGCTCCACTTGCGGTGCCGCCATCGAGGAGGCATGGCTGTATTCGGTCAGATCCGCCTCTGCTTTTGCCAGCGCGGCCTTGTAGTCTTCGGCCTGTTGAGCGAAGAAGCTATAAGCACCTTCCGTTTCGTGCAGTTTGACGTGCTTGGCGAGATACAAGTCGGCCAGTGTTCTGAGAACTCGCGCAGTAAGTGCCGGATCGCTGGATGAGTAACTGACGTCGATGATGTTGGATTTCTTCACCGCCTCGACGCGCAGATTGGATCCCAGGTGGCGTATGGCCCGGTCGGTCCGCTGTCCGGGGCCGCCCTGCAATTTATCGAGCCAATGAGCCCATGCCTGCTTACCGGGCTTGTCGAGATGATGAAGGGCGACTACCTGGGCGAGTAAGTCCCGGCTTTTGAGCAGCTCAACTTCGGTATTGGTTTCTTCCTCGGTTACGTCCGCCGTTCGATTAAGACTGGAGCCGTCGGCGGAAGCCAGGGCATCCAGATGTTGTTTAACGAGAACTTTGAATTCTGATTCGTATTTGTCACCGGCGACGATGGTTACGGCTATGACAGCCGCCAGCATTGTGCAGAAGACGGAGGCCACTAGCTTGCGGCGTCGGGAAAACGCCCCAAAGAGATTGGAGAACGACACGGGGCGGTCTGGCGGCAGTTCGCCGACCAGCGGGCCCAAAGCTGCTCCCATCGGATCGGACATGGCCGGAGACAGCGCAGTCCGCGGTGCAATGCCAAGAGATTGAAATTGTGACATACTCTTGCTCTTTCTTTCAGAAGCCGTTCATGTACATGCCGAGAGACTGATTGGGAATCCAGGGACGAAGCTTGGAAAGCGTGCTCTTCGGAACCATAATCATGTCTCCCGGGCGCAGGTGAAAGTCTTCTTCCATATTTCCCCCCTTCAACATCGCCTTTACATCCACCGTCTTAATTTCGATCCGGTCCTTGTCCATGTGCCGGAACAGCAGAACTTGCGAGTGTTTCGCAGCGTCATCAAAGCCGCCGGCGATTGCGATGGCCTGCGTGACGGTGGTGTCGCCCCGCAGATCGTACTTACCCGGCTTGTTTACTTTCCCCAAGGCGGTGAAATACGGCTTCTCGAAATCCTTGAGAGTAATTGCAAGCACGGGGTCGTGAAGTATATTTTTGTACGCCGCCCGGATCGCCTCCACGGTTTCCGGCGATGTAAGACCTTGCACGTGAATGTCTCCCGCTGATTTCAGCGAAATGAATCCGTCCGGCTGAACCGTGACCGACTGGTTAAATTCCGGTACCAGCGGAAAGTCAATATCGATTACGTCACCCAGCCCCATCTGGTATCTGGGATGACGGGTGGCGAACTCAGGATTCGTGGCGCCCGGTGTTTCCTGCGCCAGGCAAGGAAACGCCAAACACGCGAGCAGAATAAAGACTATATAGCCGCAGAGTGGGTGCGAGCTTTCGCGCCTGAATTGGATGTTTGAATTCACGATGCTCTCCTTCCAGCCAGACGATTCGCAGCGCCGCGCTCGGCTTGCACCGCATACCGCAGCATCGCCGGATCCGGCTCAATTCTTACCAGACTCTCATCGATTTCGAGAGCTACCGAACGCTGCAGAAGGGAAATAGAAAGAACCAGGCGCGACTGCTGCTTCAGACTGACCACGGTTCCCTCCAGTCCCGCCAACGCACCGCTCATAACCGTCGCACGTTGCCCCTTCATGAAGAAATCGCACTCCCGAAGCTGGAAGTTAGCATCCACAGCCCGGCGAATTGCCGATATTTCTCCTTCCAGGACTGGTTCCGGATGACGGCCCGTTCCTACAATCTGGAGAACGCCGGGAGTGGAAAGAATCGCGTTGGGCCTCGTACGGTCAAGACGTGAAAAGACATAACCGCCGAACAAGGGAGTCTCGACTAACTTAAACCGGTCGGCCCACCGGTTCCTGGTTCGGCAGATGGGAAGGAAAACCTCGAATCCCTTCACGGCGAGAGACGAACAAACCGCTTTCTCGTGGTTCGACTTTACACGAAGTGCAAACCAGGGATGCTTGGGCGCCTCGGGGAACGCCCTGCTCTCGGTACTGGTCTCTCGGTTGGTAGATAACATCTAATCGCTCACGTAAGTTATGGCAAATTTCATAAGTTTGTAATCGCCTTAGTATCTAGGAAAGCCCCAGCGTCCGTTCCGAGTATTCTTTTCGAATCGATTAAAAAACGTGCAAGTCCTTAGTCTGCCGTTCCGGGTACGCTTCGCGATCGCCAATTACAGATGGCGGCAACAATTTTGAATACCATCTAACCTGGAATGAATACTTTTGCATCGAACGCCAAGTTAAGTCAAGCCCTGCTGGTACTAGACGTTCTACCCACCTAATAGGACTCTTAGGCACCAGCAACTGCAAGTGCAACAAGCGCTTGCGGGAACCGGTCACAATCGGCTCTGCGCGGGCTTTCTTACTGCCGTTCGCGCCAGGGACGAAGCAAAAAACGATAAAAAAAAATAGTAAGTGATTCCAAACCGGTGTAAACTGGCCCAATGCAATCGAAGGCCGCAGTGCCCATGGCAAGCTTTCAAGACAGGCATCGTGACCCAAGAATTCAATGTGCCGTGGACATCATTTCTAATGCTTATAGACGCCGTATTAGTCTGGCTGAACTCGCGCGAACCGTTGGCTTGTCCGTGTCCCATTTCGCTCATCTGTTTCAACGGGAGATGGGTGTAAGTCCTGCCCGGTTTCTACGCGAGTTCAGATTCCGTCAAGCGGAACAGTTGATGACGACAACGACGCTTCCACTCAGTGAAGTTCTAGTCCTGGCCGGCATAACGGAACGAAGTCACTTTATGCGGGCGTTTAAGCAACGGCACGGCTTGTCCCCCTCGAAATACCGAGCTCAGTGCGCCCCGATCCCCTCCGGGAGATTGATGAAATTTGAGCAGACGGGCTGACTACCCTAGCTGCTCCGAGCCCGTCTAGCCCGAAATTCAGACCTCGGGAACTCGGCTCGGCTGTCTCATCCCCTGGTGTCTCGCCAAAAGCGATTTGGCCTAAGCACCACTTCCGCGCGGTGAACGTTTCCCTCGGCCCGCCGTCCATCGTAGCGACGCGCCCGACATCACACGCGCAGGTCGTGGCCGTATACCGAGCCTTCGTAATGGGATGCGAGTAGTACGAGGGGTACAAAAGCAGGCCTCTCTTCTGCAAAAAGCAGAAACCGCCTCTTGTCTGAGAGAGCTATCTAGTTCACTCTTTACTAGACGCGAAGTCGTTCATTCCGATGATCGATTCTAGCTGGCATCAGTTTGATTTTGAGCACATGGGCCACGCCGGTCTAGCCAGCCGGCAAGAACCGCCAAGGAAAATCCTTTGGCGCAACAAAATGCTTCCGAGGAGAAACTATGTTTAAGACTTTATCAATCGCGGCAGTTCTAGTCGGCTTGGCCGCTAGCCTGTCCGCGCAAGTAATTGACCCAGACACTTTAAAGGTGTCCTACTTTTCGAACAACGGGCCAGCGCCCGACAATACCGTCCGCCTGACCAACGTCGGGACTTCCGGCGGGAACGTCTGCGCCGACATCTACGTGTTCGACGTCGACCAGGAATTGGCCGAGTGCTGCAGCTGCCGGCAGACTCCGGATGGATTGGGGACGCTCAGCGTGTATGGCGATCTCACGTCCAATACCCTGACCGGTGTGCCTCTCCCGAGCGGCGCGATCAAGATCGTCTCTTCGAGCACTTGCAACGCGGTATCGCCGAAGCCGGCTGCGGGTATTAGAGCATGGGCGACTCACGTCCAGAACAACGGACAGGTAACTGAGACCGACTTTCAGGATTCCGGCCTGAGTGCGGTAGAGCTTTCCCGGCTTGCAGCGGAGTGCGCTGCAATTGCTCTCGATGGTAGCGGAAAAGGCATCTGCACGTGCGGTACCGGCGACTAATTTAGTTGCCGATTTAATGAACTGCGTCAGGCTTCAACAGACGCCTGGCGCAGTTGTTTTGTAAAAGTTCGAACAAAGGAGCAGAACTCAAAATGCTGAAAGCGAACATCTCCCTGGTACTGGGGATTATGACGTTGGCCCTGGCTGCCAGCGCCCAAAGCAACAATTCGGACGTGGTCGTCGACGTGGGCGGTCACAAGTTCACCATGGCTGAAGTGGAACAGAAGGAAGCGTCTCGTCTTTTGCAGGCGCGAAGTCAGTATTTTCAATCTCAAAAGTCGGCACTCAATATTTTTATCGATGAACAGTTACTGGAGCAAAAGGCGAACGCGGAACATCTCACGGTGGACCAACTGATTCAGCGGGATGTCGCCAGCCATATAACCGATCCCACGGAAGATCAGCTGAAAGTCTATTATGAGGGGTTGGGAACCGACCAGCCGTACGAAACGGTTCGCCCGCAGATCCTATCCCATATCCACGAGCTCAGGCTCAACAAAGCACGCACGCAATACATAAAAGATCTCAAGGCTCAAACCAACATCGTGATTTCCATGTTGCCCCCAGGAGTGGAAATGCCGGTGGATGGTGCTCCAATTCGGGGCTCCAAAAGTGCTCCGGTAACTCTGGTCGAGTACGCCGACTATGAGTGCCCCTATTGCCAAGATGTATACCCCACAATCAAGAAACTGGAAAAAGATCTAGGCGGCAAGCTGTCGGTCGTGTTTAAGGATTGCCCCTTGCCGATGCATAGCCACGCCAAAAAAGCGGCAGAAGCGGCGATTTGTGCCAGCTCTCAAGGTAAATTCTGGGAATATCACGATGTATTATTCGAAAGCGCCGGAAAACTTGACGTCTCGCAGTTGAAAGCGGATGCAAAAACGGTGGGACTGAATGCAGCGGAATTCGATAAATGCCTGGATTCGGGCGCCGAGGCTGACAAAGTTCAAAAGGCTCTGAGCGAAGCGCAGGAACTCGGACTAACCGGCACGCCCAGCTTTTTCATCAATGGTCACTTCTATAGCGGCGCAATGAAATACGAAGCGCTGAGAGAAGTAGTGGAGCAGGAACTGGCGGCCGCCACCCGTGGCCATGAGTTGAAGGCGAGTAACTAGCGAGTACAGGGGCCCTGCAGGCGTTCGAGGGTCCCCTTGTCTCCATTTTTAGCTGAAGGTGTGATTCCCATGAAGAGACTCATGTCGACAAACGCTGCTGCCCCGATGAAGGCTACCGTTCCATTGCTGCGCGCCATCTGTTTCGCCGTCGCGCTGGCCGGCGTGGCGCTCGCCCAGCAGTCGCAGACGATTCCACAAATCGAGTCGGCAGTGATCTCGGGTGACCAAATCCTGATCACAGGAGTCAATTTCAGCCTCTACGGCGGTAACCCAGAGGTCACTTTGGGTCAGAATTCATTGGTGCTCAACGGCTACGGGAATACGTCGATCACCGCTAAACTTCCAAACATCAGCTTGACTCCCGGAGTTACCTACGGACTTCAGGTGATTGCCCAGGGATTGAAGGCCAATCAATTTTATGTCTCCCCTGAATTTGGGATAGTATACGGCAGCCTCACCGGACCGCCAGGCAGTACCGGTGCCACAGGTGCGACGGGAGCGATAGGGCCTGAGGGACCGACCGGCCAGCGAGGACCGGTGGGAGCCACAGGCGCCCATGGACCGGCAGGAGCTGCAGGACCAACCGGAGCGACGGGCGTTGAAGGACCGACAGGCCAGCGAGGAGCGGTTGGAGCCACGGGCGCGCATGGACCGACAGGAGCAACAGGGCTTCAAGGACCCGCGGGACCTCAAGGCGTAGCAGGACCGGCGGGATCTCAAGGACCGGCCGGAGTCGCAGGACCGACGGGGGCTCAGGGAGCCGCAGGACCGGCGGGAGCAACAGGAACTCAGGGACCAGTTGGACCCACGGGAGCAGCTGGACCGGCTGGAGCTAAAGGAGATCAGGGAGCAACGGGCGCTACGGGAGCTGTCGGACCCACAGGAGCAGCAGGACCGGCAGGAGCTACGGGCGCACAAGGACCGGCAGGAGCAACAGGAGCAGCGGGACCGGCAGGGGCTACGGGTGCTCAGGGACCGGCTGGTGCAACAGGAGCAGCAGGACCTGCGGGAGCCACAGGAGCTCAAGGGCCCGCTGGAGCTACCGGAGCGGCAGGACCGGCTGGAGCTACGGGGGCACAGGGACCGGCAGGAGCAACAGGAGCAGCAGGACCGGCAGGAGCAACGGGAGCTCAGGGACCTGCGGGAGCAACAGGAGCAGTTGGAGCTACCGGCGCGACAGGAGCAGTTGGAGCCACGGGCGCGACAGGAGCAGTTGGAGCCACGGGCGCAACAGGTGCGGTTGGAGCCACGGGCGCAACAGGTGCGGTTGGAGCCACGGGCGCAACAGGAGCGGTTGGAGCCACGGGCGCAACAGGTGCGGTTGGAGCTACGGGCGCAACAGGAGCGGTTGGAGCTACGGGCGCGACAGGAGCAGTTGGAGCCACTGGCGCAACAGGATCCACTGGCGCAACAGGATCGACTGGACCAACAGGATCCACTGGCGCAACAGGATCCACTGGCGCAACAGGATCGACTGGACCAACAGGATCGACCGGATCCACTGGCGCAACAGGAGCGACCGGCCCGCCGACCATCTTAAGTGCCTCCTGCGGCATCGCGACAACAGGAGGCGAACTCACATCGGGGGTTCTTCTTGCCTTTAACCAGGACTGCTTTAATGGACAAACGGCATCCTCGGTTGTCGGGCTTCCAATGCCATCCGCGGGTACCTTGCAAAATCTGACCGTTGCCAGCAACAGCGGTCTTGGGATTCCGATTACCGTTACGGTCTACGTGAATGGTGTCGCTACGGGTGTAACTTGCAGCTTCACCTCGAACGGGTGCTCAGACAACAGCGATACCGTTGCGGTCAGCGCTTTGAACACAGTAGTTGTAGGAGTATCAACTACGAGCGGATCGATTCCGGCGGGTACACTCAGCATTCACGTCGCACTGGAGAAGCAGTAGAAAGGGCGCCTCGACTACCGGCGTCAACGGTGCGGTATCCTGAACCAGAAGTGGCCGATCAAGAGAAATACGGCCGCTTCTCTTTCAAGGGAGTGACCGGAGACACGGTTACGAAAGCTCTGGATGGCTTTCTCCATAAACTCTCATAGCAAGAAACTGCTCGGCGCCCTGCTGCTGGTACTTCTTGCCGTGGCTGCGGCTTACAACAACCATTTTCAGAATGCTTTTCATTTCGACGATTGGCATACCGTCGTCCAGAACGTTTCTATTCAAAACATAAAGAACCTGCCCCGGTTCTTCACCGATCCCCAGCTGTTCAGCACGCTTCCCACTCATCAGGTCTATCAGCCTGTGACCGCCGCCACGCTGGCAATCGATTACTGGCTAGCCGGAGGACTTAAGCCGTTCTACTTTCATCTCTCCGCGTTCGTCTGGTTCCTGGTGATGCTGGTCCTGCTCTTCTTGCTCTTTCGCCGCATCATGGACCTCGCGGACGAACATCCCTCGAATTGGCACTTCGCGCTGCTCGCGATGGCTTGCTACGGATTGCACCCGGCCATCGCCGAAACCGTGAATTACATCATCCAGCGCGCCGATATTTATTCCACGCTGGGCGTGGTGGCGGCTTTGGTTTTGTACATGTACTGGCCCGGAGGACGAAAGTGGGGCGGCTACATGATTCCCGCCGTGATCGGCATGCTGGCCAAAGCTCCGGCGCTGATCTTCCCATTGATCCTGTTGTTCTACGTCTTCCTGTTCGAAGCCGGCGGCCGCCTAAGTCCCCAAAATTGGGCGGAAGATCGAAAGAAATGGGCAGCGGCCCTGAAGTCTACGCTTCCGTCTTTTGTGATCGGCGCTGCCACGGCTGGACTAATTTGGAAGATGACTCCCCGTCAGTTCTCGCCGGGGGCCACTTCCGGCTTGCTCTACCGGGTCACACAGCCCTTCGTTGCACTGCACTATTTCAAGTCGTTCTTCTTGCCCACAGAACTGAGCGCGGATACAGACTGGACGCCCGCCTCAGCAATATTCAGCACCGAATCCATCATTGGCTTCGCCTTCGTGGCCGCCATGCTGGTCCTAATTGTTCGTACTTCGCGGCAGCGGGATACCCGGCCAATCGCCTTCGGAATCCTGTGGTTCTTCCTTGCGCTGGTTCCGACATCGATAACGCCACTGGCCGAAGTAACCAACGACCATCGCATGTTCTTTCCCTTTATCGGACTCGCTCTGGCCGTGGTATGGACTTTGCGCTTGCTGCTATTTCGGAAAACGGCGCGGCTGACAACGCACCCCATGCTCGTGAGGTTGGGCTGGATCGCCGCCCTATGCATTCTGATCATCTCAGCGGGTGGAACCTGGCAACGCAACCGCGTATGGCGGACCGAGGAATCGCTGTGGCGGGACGTGACCCTGAAGAGTCCGAAAAACGGCCGAGGCCTCATGAACTACGGTCTCACTCAAATGAGCAAAGGCGATTATGGCACTGCTTTGAATTATTTCGAAGACGCCCTCGCTTATACGCCCAATTATTCTCTTCTCGAAATCAACCTCGGGATTGCCAGTGGCGGATTAAGAAAAGATGCTGCGGCCGAGGCCCATTTTCGCCGCGCTCTCTTGCTGGCGCCCAACGACGCCGAGAGTTATTACTATTACGGCCGCTGGCTCAAGTCCAAAGGACGCACGGCGGAAAGCATCGCGAACTTGGAAGCCGCGCTGCGAGCCGGCCCGAATGACGTTGACGCACGGGACTTGCTCATGCAGATTTATTCCGAGCAACACAACTGGAGTGAGTTGCGGCGCGTGGCTTACGATACTCTGCGGTTGGCCCCGAACGAGGCTGCGGCCCGCGGCTTTCTGGCGTCCGTGCAAACCCAGGAGCAGGGCATTACTGCGGCTGAAAACAAAATGCGCGCGGCCCCCACGGCGGACGGATTGATCGATCTTTCCTTGTTGTATTATCAGGCCGGGAGATACTCCGACTGTATTCGAACCGCCAAGCGCGCTTTGGAACTAAAACCGGACTCCGCCGAGGCCTACAACAACATCGCAGCCTCCTACAATTCGATGGCGTTGTGGGACGACGGCATCCAAGCGGCCAAGGAAGCCACCCGGCTGAAGCCGGATTTTGTAATCGCGAAGAATAATCTGCTGTACGCGATCGCTCAGAAACAACGCGCTGCAGGTATCCCGGCGCCGGCGCCCGCCGCACAGCGGCCGTAGGAACTCTCCCCGGGACTGCGATCGAATTCCGCCTGCTATGGATTGGCAGTCTTTTGCCATACCGAGACCAGGTAAAGCGGAAAAATGGGAATCACGGTTGCGCTGCGGATGGCGCGAAAGCCCATCTTTCTGATGAATGCTTCCACCTGGTAACCCGTGTGGTAATGGTCCCAAGGTTTCTCATAGCTTCCTACTACCCGGCAGGCACGCGTAAATGCATTTTCGGTCGGTAACGACGTAAACAAAAGGCCATCGTCCTTCAGCCACTCCCGGATTTTCGATACCGGCGGACCTAGATCGCTGAAATGCTCCAGAACATCGGCTGCGGAGATCACGTCGAAGCTCTTCGAGGGCAGATTTTCCTTATAGATATCGGCGTTCACTAAACGAACCGGCAGATGATACCGGTCAACAATCTGGTACGCTTCCTTGGTCTCGATATCGATGCCCGTCACGGCTGGAAACAGTTTGGTAAGCGTGGGGAGAAAAATGCCGCTGCCGCATCCGAAATCAAGGCACTCTTTCTTCTGGTTAGCATATTTTTGCATGTAGTGGCTCAGGTACCGCAGCCTTAACCAAAAGAACTTGCGCGCTAAGATGCTGGGATGATAATACAGCTTGGGCATGCGGATGCTCTCCGTGGCATACTCTTTCAGCACATCGGGAGGAATCTCGACGAAGTGAGGATCACGCCAGAGCGGCACCGTTAATCTCCATTCTGGCGCGACGAAAAAATCAGTGCGCGTTGGATTGAAAAACTCGCAACGAACAACAACGATTCAACCATCACTTTCGCGTAGATCACGTTCATCCCATAGCGGGAGTGAAGCGATTGTATGCACAGGTAGGATACCAGCGCATTGACGCAAAAGAGCATATAGTACTTGACCAGCGGGCCGAAGATCCCCGCGTGGCTATGGAACACGAAGCGCTTATTCAAGCCAAAGTTGACTAGCGATCCGATCACAGCTCTACCCAGGAGCAGGCTCAACATCAGATTGCCCGTGCTCCGGTACGTAATCGTAAAGATAACCAGATCCGTCAAACTGGCGAGTATCGATGACATTAGAAATCGGAAGAGAACGAAGTATATTTTGAGCGAGTCGATTAGCGGATTGAAGTGAGAGGACTCATTGCGGCCGATATATATTGTCTCGATTGGCTCCTCCACGATTCCGCGCGCTTCAGTGCGTGCCGCGATCAACATGTTCATCTCATACTCATAGCGCTCGCCTTCAATTTGCAGCCCGCGAGCACAAAAGTCGCGAGACAGCCCGCGCAGACCCGTCTGCGTGTCCGATATTTTCTTGCCGATGAGAAACGTGAATAGCCAGCGCGTTAAGGCATTACCAAAACGGCTGCGAAGAGGTACGCCCTTTTCGAATCGGCGCGCGCCCAAAATCAGGAATTTCGGGTTGCTCGCCAGTTGCCGCGCCACCGATACCGTGTCGTCCGGTGCGTGCTGTCCATCCGCATCCGCCGTAACTACGCCGATAAAAGCCGGGTAGTGCAGCAGGAAATAATTGAATCCGGTCTTGAGCGCCCTGCCTTTTCCCAGATTTACTACGTGTTGAAGAACCGCGCATCCGGGAGTAGCCGCAATCTCCTGAAAAACGCAGTCACAACACTTGTCGCTGCCGTCGTTGACTACTAATACGGCTCCGAATCCGTTGGCGAGCAGTTCCGCAACGAACTGGGGCAGTGTCGAATCAGGATTATAGGCCGGGATCAAGACGGCCACGCTACTCAAAGCGCGATCCCGGGCGCTGATTGGTTGTACCCGTTGGGCGTGCGGATCCATTGTGGCCAACTGATTCAATATAGTCCCACTCTCGTGTCTTGCGGAGGTAGCTGGCATACTATGCCGTACTGTCGGCGGGTGGTCGGCGAGCGGCCTAGCTGGGACTCTCTTAACCGTTACAAGGCCTCACCGTCATAATCTCGACTTGGGGAATATGGTACGAATGAATACATCCGAATAGTAAGTTCCATGACCCTCGGGCAGTACCGGAGCGACTAAAGGTCTACCCCGGTTCAGCCGATAAGCCAACTCGAAGTCCGACGGAGGATAGAAGCATGGATTACAAATGGGCGCTAAGGCAGCGCCACAACTTGGGGTGGTGGGCCGGTGTTTGTTTTCTCCTTTCTTTCAGTCAGTTGGCATTTTCTAAGGCTTCTGGGCCTGCTACCCTCCAAGGCGTAACACCCGCCATCGGCTCCCTGCTCGGCGGTGCGAAAGTGACGATTACAGGCCATGCTCTCTACCTTCCAGAGAGCGTGACCTTTGGGGGCGTTCCGGCGACCGTTCTTTCCAGCGGCGTTTCGTTTATTGACGTCCGGACTCCCGCACACGCGCCGGGTGTGGTGAATGTAACAGTTGTAAACTCCGGTGGTTTTACGACGGTACTCACAGGTGGTTATACCTATGACATCGCGATAGCAACCTCCACCCTCCCCGATGGCGTCGCCGGAATCTCCTACAGCCAAACGCTGGCGGCAGAGGGGGGCGTTGAACCCTATCATTGGTCCGTTGTGGGGGGTAACTTGCCGTCCGGCCTCCATTTGAACTCCTCCACCGGAGCAATAATAGGCGCACCGGCGGCGAATTACGGGACATTCCCGTTCACGGTACAGGCATCGGATTCCTCACCCCAGCCACTCAGCGCGACTACCAGTCTTTCAATCAACGTCGACATGGGCATGAACCCCGGGCCGGTTCCGGCTTCGTTTTTCGGAATGTCCGTCCTCGATCACGCGACTTGGCCCTCCATTTCCTTCGGCGCGTTCGGAAAAGGCGGTCAAACCACTTGGCCGTACCTGGAACCGGCGAAGGGACAATTCAACTGGACCGACCTGGACGCTTTCGTCGCGAATGCCAAAGCGCATGGCGTATCTCTCTACTGGACGAATCACGAAGTGCCGCAGTGGGCGGCTTCGGACACCTCCACCTGCCACACTCCGCAGACCGTTCCGGTTTGTACGTCGACAGTCGCGAATATCGCCGACTGGGATGAGTTCTGCACCGCCCTGGTTCAGCGCTATAAAGGCCAGATCATGATGTACGAACTCTGGAATGAACCGAATACGTCCCATTTCACCGGGACGATTGCGCAGATGGTGGAACTGACGCAGCGTCTCTATAACGCTGTTCGCGCGAACGATCCGAAGGCTCTGATCGCATCCCCATCCGCCACCAACACCACGTGGTTGGGCAGCTATTTCGCCGCGGGCGGGCCCACTGGGGTGAATATAGTCGCCGTACATGGTTACTTACCGTCTGTTTCCGGCAATCAGCCCGAGACATTGGCCACATACAAGGTAATCCCCTGGCATGCCGTCATGTTGCAGTATGGTCTCGAAAACAAACCCATATGGGATACGGAAGGTTCTTGGGGTGAGGATACGGTGGCGGCGCTCGATCCTGATGCACAGGCGGCTTTCCTCGCACGATACTGTCTGCTTCACTGGTCAGCGGGAGTCACATCGTTTTATTGGTATGCCTGGGATAGTCCCACTTGGGGCAGCCTCTCGAACTCTGGGGTTGCGAGTAAAGCGGGCCTCGCCTATGCTCAGCTCTATCAATGGATGACTGGTGCAACCATGCCTCAGCCTTGCACGGTTCAAGGTACGGTCTACACTTGTTCTCTCAGCCGCGCGAACGGTTATAGCGCCTTAGCCGTGTGGGATTCGGGTCGGACCTGCACCGCCGGAGGCGGTTGCCCGACCTCCAACTACACGGCTCCTAAGTCCTTTGTTCAGTACAGGGATCTCACTGGCGCTGTCACTTCGATCCAATCCGGGCAGATAGTCTTGATTGGCGCCAAGCCAATTCTCCTCGAAAACAAGAATCCGTAATTGTACCGGAACGGCGAGTACTAGACCTGTCGTCCCATTGGCACAAGAACGGCCTTCCTGCACCATAGTGACAGTTGAGTTCGGAAAATTTTTGATTTCTCCTCGGAAGCAGAAATTGCCGACTGGGAGCTTGGCCGGGTGCTCGCCGGCTGGGCTCCCGCAACTAAATCCACCATCCCGTTGCCCCAAGGCCAGGCGTTCACAGCTTCAGGAGTTTCTCCGCGTTGCGATGCGTGATTTTCTCCATGTCCTCCGGGCTGACGGCCAGGTTGTTGAGGAACCCGCGCCCCAGTGTATTGGGGCTAAAGGGATAGTCCACCGAAAACAAGATCCGATCGATCCCCACCACTTGCTGCATGCATAGAAATGGTGGCGTACTGAAATAGCCGCTGGTGGTCAGATAGAAGTGCTCGCAAAAATACTCACGGATTGAGCGCTTCAGGTTGGCCGTTCCCCTCCCCATGACCATTTCAGCTCGAGCAATCGAAAAAGGCAGGTTCTCACCCATATGCCCGAGGATCATTTTCAGCTGGGGAAAACGGTCGAACACGCCGGTAATGATCAGCCGCAAGCTGTGCATGCCCGTTTCTACGTGCCAGCCCCACCCGGCGGTAGAAAGAAAGAACCCTAACGATCCGGGCAGGCCACTGTAATAAGCGTCCATCACCGGCCTCGGCGGGGGCGCGGGGTGCAGGTAGATCGGGATGTCGAGTATTTGCGCAGCTTCGAAGATTGGTGTAAAACGCGGATGGTCGAGAAATTGGCCATTGGCGGTGCCATTGAGCATAACGCCCTTGAAACCGAGTTGCCGGACGCAGCGATCCAGTTCCACGGCAGCGTGATCCGGCTGCTGCAGCGCAAGAGTTGCGAAGGCGGCAAAACGATCGGGATGTGCTTGAACGGCCGCCGCCATGCGGTCGTTCGCATCGCGTACCAAAGCATTTGCCGACGCCGGATCGAGCTTGTCCACGGTGTTCGCCGAGACCGAGAGAACCTGCAGATCGATCCCGGCGGCATCCATGTCCGCGATCCGCCCTTCGCCAACGTCGAGCAGCTTGGCCTGAAGCGACTTCATGAATGCCGGGGAAGCGCCGGTGTTGGACATCTGCGCGGTCTTCACGATGTCTGGCGTTGTCATGTGCTCTTCCAGCGCGATGGTTCGCATTCGCACATCATACACGTACTAGAAGTCCTGAACCGATGGCCTCGCCAGTGCCATTGAAGTTATCTAGTTGCGCCAGTGAGTTGAATTGATGTCTGGCAGGTCCCGTTGTATCGTAAGTCGATTAGCTTGGCTCGCTCCGTTGATTTTGTGCGGTTCCGTTTTCAGCCAGAATGGCGATCTTCGCGTCACAGAACCGGAGCCGTCCAAGGACGGGACGATCGTCATCCAAGAGCCCGCCATCTACCTGAGGGGAACTCTGTCCTGGAGAGGCGGAGACCAGCGGGTGTTGTGGGAGAGCAATCGCGGGTTCAGCGATATGGCGACCGTGCGCCTAATGGATGATGGCCGGACCGTTATGTGGAACTCCACAACGCCAGTTCCTTTGCGTCCGGGAATCAACCACGTGCGGATCAAAGCGCTGGGCCAACCTGGCGCAGCGACGTCCGTGAATATTTTCTACACGGCGCAAGCCCCCGCGCAGTCGCCGGCTCACGCCAGGACTGTCTTCCATGGAACAGAGATCACTTACGAGGTGAGAGACGGGCTGGCAGTTTATCAGAGCGATATGGTGTTGGGAAAAGCCGCCGGCGCCCGTAGTGCAAAGGGATTCCGCCCGGAGTCGCTAACGACTGCGCCGAATCTTCTATCCTCGACTGGATTGTGGCCTGTGGTGGATGGGGTGGTCCGCGTGCCCTATACGATCACAAATGTCACTAGCGCGAACACGAACAACATCAATGCGGCAATCACCGAATCCAACACTCAACTGGCCGGCGTCGTTCAGTGGCAGCCGGCCACCAGTAGCGATACCAACCTGGTGAATTTCGATTTCGATCCGACTAACTTGAATGGCAGTTGCGAGAGCTTCGTGGGCATGGTGGGCGGGACGCAGACCATCGGCGGGTCCATCAACTGCACCACCACAACGATTCTGCACGAGATGGGGCACGCGCTGGGCCTGTACCATGAACAGTCACGCGCCGATCGTGACGGAATACGGTGCTTTCCAGTTCTCCCGGGATGGCGTTTCGCCCGTCCTCGAGACAATCCCGGCCGGAATGGTTCTCAGCACCAGCCTGCCGCAATACACCTCGGGCGACCTGGATGGAATCATGCGCCTCTACGCGCATGCGCCCAGCTCGATCACGGTGGACACGAATCCCAGCGGATTGCAGCTGGTAGTGGACAGCGCTCCCTGTACGGCTCCCTGCGTCTTCGCTAACTGGACCATCGGTTCCCAGCACACGCTCAGCGTCCCGCTGGATGCTCACACACAGACCCTGCAAAGTCTGGGCGGCCAAAACTATATTTTCGGGCGATGGAACGCAGGTTTGTCGAATGTACAAACCGTGACGGTTACTAACTCACTCGGGAACGGCACTCTGTTGAGCCCCTCGACCTCGCCTGCCGTCACCAATTACCTTGCCAGCTTTATTCCGGTTCATCCTTACAAGCCGATAGTGGCGCCAGTCGGCGACGGAACCATATCGGTTTCACCGCCGCCCAGCAGCCTGATCATCAACGGCGTATCCACAAAATACTTTCAGGACCGCCAGTTAATTACTCTCAAGGTGACTCCGAATAACGGCCTCTTCTTCTACGACTGGTACCCTTCGCCGTTCTTCAACCTGTACTCCAACCCGTATACCTTTTCCGTAACCGACGACTTTGATTCCGCGACCGCGAACATTCTTTCCGACGCGGTGACAACCATAACGGCCGCCTCGCCGGACATCGGCACGGAGGGAAGCTTCCCGGGCTTCGCAATCGGCGTGGTGGATGGAAATGGGAACACCGCCACGGCGTACACGCCGGCGAATTTTGACGCCACTATCAATGGTCCAGGGTTTGGTTCCGGAAAGACGATAACTTTCCCTACTGCCGCGGCTCAGTCGCCGGTAACCACCAACATCAGCTACCTCTTCAATGGCTGGTCGGGGGCAGGTACCCCTAGCTCCGATTCTCTTAGTGTGGTGGTGCCCGCTGCCGGCAGAAGCAAATCGACCGCAAACTTCACGCCGAGCTTCCGTTCCATGGTACTTCCCTCGCTGTACTGCGAACCCACTCCAGGCAATAACGAACTGATGGTGACTTCGTCCCCGGCCGGAACCAATTCGATTGGGACAGATGGTAATCTGGACGCGTTTTTCGATGCGGGGACGGTGGATTTCACCGCTTCGGCGACAACCAGCGGGCTGAATTTCGTTGGATGGTCGCAGGACTTGGCGTCCGGAGGAAGTACCAGCCCCCTTCCGTTTTCGTTGGCAGGCCAGGTGATCGGCACTGCGAACTTCAATGTCCCCGGCGCGACGGTTCCACTCACGATTACGAGCATTTCACCAACTCCCACTGTCACTGCGGGCGCAGTGGATCTCACGATCAGCGGTACGGGATTCACGACGGACCCCTCCGTCACGTTCACTTACTATGTCGACCCCACTACCGGTTTCTTTTCATACCGCCCCAATACGCTCACGAGTTCAACGCAGTTGACGATTGATTTGCAACCCGGCGATCTCGCCACTGCCGGTTATTACCAGGTTGCTGTCCTCAACGCCATCGCTTCAGGCTGCAATCCCAGCGCCTCTCTCACGTTCCCGGTCGCCAATTCGGCGGGGCCACCGGTGCTCGGAATCACCAAGTCGCATATTGGGAACTTCAACCAAGGCCAGCAGAATGCGCAGTACACGGTTCTGGTCAGCAATACAGGGACAGGCTCAACCGTCGATCCAGTTACTGTGACCGAAACTTTGCCATCAGGCGAAACACTAGTCTCTATGTCGGCCTCGGGATGGACCTGCAACTCCAATACTTGCACGCAATCGAATTCACTGGCTGCTGGGATGAGCTACGGGGCGATCACCGTGACGGTGGACGTGGCCGCGGATGCAACTTCACCGCAGGTTAATACTGCGACAGTAAGTGGCGGCGGAGCGTCGTCGGCTACCGCAACCGATTCAACCACGATCGTGGGAACACCGAGCGCTGTGACGGCCAATACGGGGACCACCCCTCAAAGCGCTCCAATCAATACCGCATTCAGTGCGCTGTCGGTAACAGTAACGGATGCGGAGAACAACCCGGTACCGAACGTAAATGTGACGTTCACGGCCCCGGCGGCTGGAGCGAGTGGATTCTTCAGCAACTTCATGGCGACCATCACCCTTGCGACCAACGCATTGGGCGTGGCGTCGGCGACGTTTACGGCGAACGGGACGGCGGGAGGACCGTACACAGCGACAGCGGCGGTAGCGGGTGTGACCACCCAGGCGAGCTTTTCGCTGACGAATACGTCCGGAACACCCGCCGTTACACTTTCGACAAGCAGCCTTAATTTCGGGTCCGTAATCGTTACGGCGACCAGCGCCACCAAGACTGTCAAACTCAGCAATTCGGGAACGTCGTCGCTTGCTCTCGGTGGAATCGTACCCAGCGGCAATTACGAGGAAACCAACAAATGTCCAAAATCCCTTGCGCCTGGCGCTTCCTGTACGATCACCGTTACCTTCACGCCGTCAGTGACTGGCACGGTCGCCGGTGTACTTACGATCACCGATAGCGCGACTAACTCGCCACAAATCGTAAGTCTGACAGGCGTCGGAGTGAATGTCGTGTCTGTGTTGCCATCCACTCTTACGTTTGGAACGCTCACGGTCGGAGTAACCAGTTCGTCGCAGACTTTAACCATTACAAACAACTCCACCAGCCCTGTAAGTCTCAGCGTTGCTGCCAGCGTGGGCTTTGCTTCCGTCGGCAATGGCTCCGTACCGTGCGGCGTCACTTTGGCGGCGAAAGCCAGTTGCACAGTTGGCATTACCTTTACACCGTCACAAAATGGCTCCATCAATGGAGCGCTGGCGGTTTCAGGCGCGTCGTTCTCGACACAACTTGCGACGTTAACGGGAAGTGGAACAGGTGGCTTAGCACCGCTGCTCACTTTCAGCCCTTCCAGCACGACTTTCCCGAATCAGGAAACCGGTGTTACCAGCGCCAGTAGAACCGTTACCGTCACCAACAGCGGCACGGCAAGCGTAAACGTTCTGTCGTTGACCGCCTCCGCTGATTTCGCCGTCGTGGGCAGCGGTAGTAAGCCGTGTGGCGGAACTCTGGCCGCCAAAGGCAAGTGCACCATGTCTGTCACGTTCACGCCATCGGCGCCTGGCGCCATCAAGGGCAGCGTAGCGGTGGCAAACAGATCGAGCGTGAATCCCCTGGTCTTTGATCTTACGGGAACGGGCGTGCTGCCCGTCACGTTGAAGCCAACCAGCCTGACCTTTGCGACACAGAAGGGAGGCACTACGAGTGCCGCTCAAACCGTAACGTTAACCAACAATCAGCCGGTTGCGTTGAGTCTAGTTTCCTTGATCGCGAGCGGCGATTACACAGTTTCTTCGGGAGGCACGGCGCCATGCGGAACGAGCGTAGCGGCTAAAGGCGCGTGTACCTTCCAAGTTACGTTCACGCCCAGCAATAGCGGAACCATGAATGGCGCGGTCACCGTGACGAACAATGCGAGTGGAAGCCCTCAGGTCGTGAAGTTAAGCGGCGCGGGAGATTAGACGGTTCGGACGCCTACTTTTGGCCCGTTCCATTCAAAGCCACCGTTTGGGGACTCCAGGGGTCGCTGTCGTGGATACTCAAGAGCCCGCCTAGCGTTCCGCTAATAGTCGGCGCGAACACAATCGAAATGCTGCATTGCTGCCCGGTAGCGAGGTTTCGCGAAGAACAATCGTCGGTCTCGGAGTAGTCTCCTACAATTGTCACGGGATCCAATTTCAGAAGTGACGAGCCGGCGTTTGTGACCGTGATCGTTTGCGGCGCGCTGGAAGCTCCCTCGCGGAGATTGCCGAAATTCAATGTCGTGGAGGAAAGCGTAACGGAAGAGCCTTGGCCCGAGTGAACCGCAGAAAGAGCATGCTGGTAACCGTCGTGATAGTCCGCGTACCCAGGATAGGCCGGGTCAAGCGCCAGAAGCAGGTCGTTGGCATAGATTTCAAAGACAGTAGCATGGTGCTCCACTGCGAAGGAAAGCAGCGGAGGCAGAGGACCGGTCTGTTGCTGAACGCCGTCCCAGCAAAACGGGGTGCAGGTGGCCGACGGATCGGATTGGCCCACCGGCTGCAATTCAAAGAGCGGTGTCGGCCTGACGGTCGAATATTTTGAGAACAAGTTACACCAATCCGAGGAGCACGTAGGATAACTTATAATATCCCTGGCCCGAAGCCCTTGGTAGCCTATTCCGAATCCCTCGGCGATGTCATTAGCGGCCTCTTCCTCGGCATAGGTCAAATCGCCGTCATAATCCGAAATGGGGCCGATGATGGGAAAGGTGGGGTTCTGGGATCTTATGTAAGTCAGAATCTCCAGGTCCAGATTGAGGATCGTTTGCCTGAAAGATTGATCTGGAAGAAACTTAGTTAGTTCCGCTTCGCAATTAGGATAGATGGCCGCGCCCCCGGTTAGACCAAAGCGAATATACCCGATATGGGGATTGTCTTCAAAGTGTCTTAGAACTTCCGTGATGAACTGCTTGTAATAATGCTTGAAGGGCGTCTCCCACATCACCGGATAGCTTCCGGCTAGCGTCCCGTCGCCCGGGAACGCCGGGCAAGTTACCGTGTCGACCAAATTCATTACATAGGGTGGGGTGGCGTGGTTGGAGTAGTTCTCACTATTTGCGCCGGATTCGCTAATGGACCATACGGTCAGATTGACGGTTTTTCCAAGCTTGATGTAGGGCTGTATTACCGCGTCAAACGCCGTCCAATCGTATTGTCCGCCGGGAGCGCCGGGGCCGTTGTCCACCATCGACCAAAGCAATGGCGGATTAACGCCGTCCACTAGTGGACTGGAGGCCACGTACTTCAAAAAGTCCGCGGCGTATTGCGGGCCGGGGAAGGGCACATAATTCAGTGGCGGGAAAGCAGCGTTGACGGTAATTTTGGGTGCTTGAGTGACGGTAGTCTGAGCCTGCAATGCCAGCGGGATGGAGCATGCGATCAGAACTATAGCCACTGTCCCGCGAGGGAGCAAGTCAGTCATAAAAATTCCGATGAGACAGCCTGCTGGATGGTGCTCACTTCGCTCCAAAACAGGATGCTAGGTTAATAATTGTATCTCAATAGGTATGCCAATGATGAACAAAGTCTTGTGACAGCCAGCCATTTAGTACTACTAGGCCCAAGCGTAATCAACGATGTGCTTTTCCTGAGGTCCTGCTTGTCAGTAGAAGGGCGCGTCCCATTTGGAAGTGAGTAGATGTAGCCTTAGATGGTACCTGGAGGATGGAAATGAAAGCAGCACTTTCGAAATGGATTTTGATCTTAGCGGTCTCGACAACGATACCGAGTCACGCCGGAGAAACGACGAAACCGCTGGTTGTGGCTTCACAGGGCAGTTTCTTTGTTGGCGGTGAGACCAAAACGTCGAAGGAACTGAGTGGCAGCACCACCGGACCCGGTGCCGGGCTGGAGGGTGACGTAACCATTAATCAGATGTACGTGCAGTACCAGACGCCTGTGAATGGCAACCAACATGTTCCAGTGGTGATGGTCCATGGCTGCTGCTTGAGCAGCAAAACCTGGGAGACAACTCCGGACGGAAGAATGGGTTGGAACGAATACTTTTTGCACAAGAATCGTTCCGTATATCTTGCTGACCAAAGCTCGCGCGCCCGCTCCGGCTTTGACGCCACCAAGATCAACGCCGTCAAGCTGGGAACTGTTCCGCCCAGCCAGCTTCCGAACATATTTATGGCCAGCCATCAGACCTCTTGGACTTTGTTTCGCTTCGGCCCCACCTTTAACAATGCGTTTCCCGATGAGCAATTCCCGGTACAAGCTGCCGACGAACTCTACAAACAAATGATTCCAGATCTCAATGGTTTTCTGCCGACGCCTAATCCAACCTGGAAGAACATGGCCGCGCTAGCGGTCCAACTGCATGGTGCAGTGTTGATTGGTCATTCCGAGTCCGGCTTCTATCCGGAGGAGGCAGCGATGATTAACCCAGCAGGCGTCAAAGGCATTGTGTCTATCGAAATGGGATGCACCACCACGCTGAAGCCCGAGCAGCTTTCGACACTCTCGAAGATTCCCATCCTGATCATGTTCGGCGACCATCTGGGAGATATTCCGGGCCCCTTTAGTACTCTCTGGCCGGCGAATCTCGACACGTGCAATAAGTTTATCCAGCAAGTGACAGCGGCAGGCGGAGACGCGCAAATGATGTATCTCCCGAAAATGGGCATTAAGGGAAACAGTCACATGATGATGCAGGACAAGAACAATCTGCAGCTCGCCGACTTGATCCTGGGATGGATCGACGAACGAGTTGAAGCGAAGAAGGGTGGTCACCACAAGTAAAGATCATGCGCAAATCCCAGAAAGGCTCAGAAGAGCGAGGCTCGGTTGGCAGGCGCGGATTTCTCACGGGCGCGGCCGCAGGCGCAGCGGCGCTGGTGGCTACACCGCCGGCGTCCAACGCTCAGCAGCGTCCACGCATGCCACGGCTTTTCCGGCCAGAATGGCGTTGGCGCGCGGCTGGTGCCGATGAAGCTGACTCAGGCGGCGTTCACCGCATATGTGCGGCATCCTCATGACACGCCCACTGGTATGCCGCCGTACACCGCGAAGGTGATGCCCGATCAGGAACTCGCGGATATTTACACATATATCAAGTCGCTTCCCGATTCCGCGAAAAAGGCGAAGGACATCCCGATACTGAACGACATTCTCAACAGCCAGAAATAGACTGTATTCCGGGCTCGGTAACATGGAGTTTCCATGGTTACTTCGCTTTCGCTGGCCGAGGCGCGACGACTGGCTCTAACGGCTCAGGGTTTCGGTCAAAAGCGCCCGCGCTTCGCGACTGTCCGGCATTTGCGCGATACGATTCGCCGACTGGGGCTGCTCCAGATCGATTGCGTCAATGTGGTGTGCGCGGCTCACTACATGGTTCCGTTTTCCCGTCTGGGGCCATACAACCGCGCCGCATTCGATGACCTGATCTACCGCAGCGGCGAATTTGCCGAGCACTGGGCGCACGAAATCTCGATCGTTCCAGCCGAGACTTGGCCGTTGCTGCGATATCGGCGGGAGACGGATCGCGTCCGCCCGTGGGGATTCTCCAAGGTTTTGGAAGAACGCGCGGACTATGCGGCTTGGGTCCTGGAAGAAGTAAAGCGGCGAGGTCCGCTGGCGGCCGACGAGTTGCCGCCTCCCGACGATGCGCCCCCCAGAATACCTGGCTCGTGGATTGGAACCGTAGCGCGTGGAGTGCTGGAGGCTCATTTTTTGCGCGGGCGCCTGGCGGCCGCCGGCAGACGCTCGGACTTCTCGCGCCTTTACGATTTGGCCGAGCGATTGATTCCATCGGAGCACCACTCGCGTCACGTGGATTACGACGAAGGCCGCCGTGCGCTTCTGCTCCAGGCGGCGCGGGCGCATGCTGTGGGAACGACGAAAGACCTGGCCGATTATTTTCGGATGCCGGTGGGAGACGCCAAGCCGCGCCTGCGCGAGTTGGTGGAGTCGGGCCTTTTGCACGAGGCTAGTGTCGAGGGCTGGCGGGAGATGGCCTATCTGGATCCGAAAGCGAAGGCTGCACGAAACATTGAGGCGTGCGCGTTGCTTTCGCCATTCGATCCGCTGATTTGGAGCCGTCCTCGTGTGTCTCGGCTTTTCGGATTCGATTACCGTGTCGAGATTTTCGTGCCGCCGTCTAAGCGCAAGTATGGTTTCTACGTCTTGCCATTTTTGCTGGGAGATAAGCTGGTGGCGCGAGTGAATCTGAAGGCGGATCGCGCGAACGGACATCTGCTCGTGCTGGGGAAATGGTTCGAAGAACGAAAGAAGTCTGAGGCCACAGCCGCGCTAACGGCCGAGATTGGCGTGTTAGGGGAGTGGCTGGGACTGCGTCCCACTCATGTTACGGCTCGCAAGCGCGGGGAATCACGCTCGTAGGATCTCGTTTCCAACAGGCCTGTTCCAAACAGAAGCGCCGTCATCTGTCGCGCGAACTCCGCCTCTGAGAACTGCGCCGCGTATGCCTGCAGTGCGCGCGGGTCCAGCTCGGCCGCGAATTCATCCCAGCGCTCAATTGCGTGGAACAGGCCCTCGGGATCGTGGTACAAGAGGCCACCGGAGCCAGGCACGATTTCGAGTGCGCCACCTCTTGCAAGAGCGATCACCGGCTTGCCACTCGCAAGCGCCTCCACCGCGGTAATGCCGAAGTCCTCTTCTCCGGGCATAAGAAAAGCCTGGCATCGCGCGTAGAGATCTCGCAGTTCCTCATCCGTCACACGGCCGCAGAATTCGATATTCGCTGCCGCGGACCGTCTCAGCGCTTTGTACTCCGGACCGTCACCCACCACCAGGAGCCTGCGTCCATTTTGGTTGAAGGCGCGCACCGCTGTATCCACGCGCTTGTACGGCACCAGCTCGGAAACGATCAGATAATAATTGCCGGCCGGCTTCCAATAGAACTTCTCCACGCATACGGGCGGCCGCACCACGTGCGAATCGCGCCGGTACGTCTTCCAAATCCTGCGCCGGACGTTCTCACTATTGGCCACAAACTCATCCACACGCGCCGCCGCGGCGAAATCCCATAACCGCAGATAATTGGAAGCCACTGTCATGAAAGCGCGCTTCGAGCGAGAGCGGGTCCAGTCGTTCCGGTAGGCCGGATAGAGGTCCCACAGGTATCGCATCGGCGTGTGGCAGTAGCAGACATGGCGAGTGCTGGAGGATGTGATTACGCCTTTGGAGGGGCCCGATTCGCTGCTGATTACCAAGTCGTATTCGCGAAGGTCGAAACTCTCGAGCGCCAGCGGCATCAGAGGGAGCAGCGATCGATACGCTTTGCGCAAGGGTTGCAAAAAGGAAGCCTGCACGTGGTGGCGGCGGATGGTTTCCGAGACGCGGTCCGGATCGTAAAACAGGGTGAACACGTCGGCGTCGGGCAGCAGGCGGCACAGCGCTTCGACAACCTTCTCGCCGCCGCGCATGTTCAGCAGCCAGTAATGAACGATTGCCGTACGCATTGGAAGAGGAAAACTTCGCGACTAAAAGGAGTATGTCATGCTGCCCGGAACCGGCTTGTTTGAGGATTGTACCTTTCCTGTAAAATTTGCGGATTTCGCACTCTCACCTCTTGGCATTCGCATTGTTCATGCCGTACGCTTGAAGCGTTGAATCCCGCCCAGGTCACTGCCGATCCTGTTCTGGCAGCCTTTGAGCTGCCTCTGCGACGAACCTTCTTCCCACTTGGATGTCCACTCGTTCTGGAAACCAACTCGCGCAACGTGATCCTGGCGGCGGAGGAATTTTGGGGCGCGAGCGAGCGAATGTTTGACCGGGATCCGGTGCGAATTTGTCTCGGAGTCTCGGAAGACGCGTCAGGATTGGTGGCGCCAGCGCCGGTGATTCGTGCGAGAGAACATTTGATGTCGATCGTAGCCGGCCCGGAGAATTTCATGCTGTGCGATTTCTACCGCGGCTTTGCATTTGGCTGGGTTACGCGAAGCACCGCGGCGGATCGCGCCTTGCTGCGTTACCAGTTTCTAGCTGCCGGTGGAATTGCGCTGGTACAACAGCGGGCTTTTGCCCCGCTGCATGGCGCTCTGGTGATGCGGGACGGCGCCGGCGTCATGTTTTGTGGGAATTCATTGGCCGGTAAGAGCACCCTCGCTTATGCTTGCGCCCGGGCCGGATGGACCTATGTGAGCGACGATGGCACGTTTCTGGTACGCGACCGTGACGACCGCTACGCGATCGGAGACTCGCACAATATTCGCTTCCGGATAGATGCCGCTGAGTTGTTCCCCGAACTGGCCGATCATATTCCCGTGGTCCGGCCGAACGGCAAACTCGCCATTGAACTGTGCACCCGCGACTTGGGCATCGCAACGGCGCAGGGAGGCGTGGTGGATCACGTTGTATTTCTAGATCGCGAACGCTGGGGACCTCCGTCGATTCACGACTACCCGGACAATCGCGCGCTGGAGTATTGGGCTCAGTACACGGTCCTGGGAGCGGGTGAAGAGCGGGCGGCTCAACGGCGTTGTCTTGAACGTTTGTTGCAGGCTGGCGTCTGGAAAATGCAGTATTCGAATCTGGACGATGCTGTTGCGCGGCTGGAGCGACTGATTGGCGAAGGAGCCTGAAGCAGCTTCCTTTTTACAACGCTTTTACCAAATGGAAGCAGAAATAGTAGATTCTGCGTCGGATAATGGACCCATGCAGGCAGCCGAATCCTGGCCGAATCCCTCGCGGGGAATTTGCGAGACGTCCCAAGGCCGCTCGGTTCCAGCCAGAATCAACTTCCTGTACACGTTGGAACCGGTTGCGGCTGCGTTTAGTCTGATTTGTTTGTCACCCTTTCTGGTGATTTTGGCGCTCGCCATCCGTATAGTATCGGGAGCGTCGCCGCTGGTGGCTCACCGGAGGGTCGGCCGCTACGGGAAAACGCTCTGGGTTTATAAGTTCCGTACGATGTGGTCCCGCGGCACGCGCTCGCGCCCATCGTGCTTCTTTATCGAAGAAGTACCGGAAGATAAGCCGGAGCTCAAGGTGGGACCAGATCCGCGAGTAACCAGCCGTTTTGCTGCCTTCTGCCGGAGGCACTCCATCGACGAACTTCCCCAATTGGCCCTGGTCGCCGCGGGACGCATGTCCGTGGTCGGGCCCCGGCCGATCACTCGATTCGAGCTGAATGAATACTACGATCCGGGCGCGCTGGAAGTGTTGTCGGTGAAACCGGGACTCACCGGCTTGTGGCAGGTTCGCGGGCGCAGCCGGCTTACATACCGCCAGCGAAAGCGCTTCGATCTGTTCCTGGTGCGCCGTTTTTCCGTGGGCTTATATTTCAGGATTGTGATGCTCACCATTCCCGATGTCCTATTTGCCAGGGATGCCTGGTGACCGTCTCCTGAATCGAAATCAAAAGATAAATCGAATGACGAAATATAATCGGAATCTCATTTCCGGAAGCGTACTGCTTTTGGCGCTCGGCGGAATGCATCTTTTGGCGGCCGGCGCGGATGATTCGGCAGACCTCGCGAAATCGCTCGGCGTCTCATTTTCGAGCGGCGCGGACGCCACGCTGATTTTGGAACGCGAGGGGAAGCGCTATAAAGTGGACGCGGCGGCGAAGACGATTCAAGAGATCGCTCCTGGAGCGGCAGAGCCGACTGCCGCTTTGTTCCAGCAGAACTGCGCGGCGTGTCACGGCCCAGGAGGCAAGGGCATACGTTCCAAGCACACGCCAGATTTCACCGATCCGTCTTTCAAGCAAAGTCTCAGCGCTGGGGACATCACGGGCGCTATTCGCAACGGCAAGGCCGGTGGTAGGATGCCGGCTTGGTCCGGCAAGTTAACAGACGCTCAGATCGACAGTCTTGCCACCTATGTTCGATCATTCCCTAATGCTGGCGGGGCGGCTGGCGCTGGCGCTAGCGCTTCTTCCCGGCAGACGCAGGAATCAGGTGGGACTTCCGGCCGGGTCTATGAACCTGCCGATGACCTGCTCTTCAGCCTGCCCACCGGCCGCGCCGTGGACGAGCATGGAGTCTACGTCAATTTCACGCACCGTTTTCCTTATGATGCGGCATTTACCGGGCCGGGACGCGGTGGCGAGCTTTTCGGTTTGGACAACTTCGCGCTCCCTTCCGTGGGCCTTCGGTACGGCGCCACCGACAAGCTATCCGTAAGCATCTTTCGATCGCCGTCCCTGATTGGGCGACCCATTCAGCTCATGGCCGCGTACAACATTTTGGATGAGCACCATGAAGCTCCACTGAACATGGCGGTGCGCGTTTCTATCGAAGGGCAGAACAACTTCCGCAAGAATTACACCCAGAATATCGAGGGGATCTTTTCGCGCAGTATTACTTCGCGGGCTCAGTTTTATGTGGTTCCAACGTTCTCGTTTGATGCCCGGCCTCTGGTGCAGGCGACAGGTTTTCTCTCGTCTCAAATCCCGGATATGCCAGGCGTAAACACTTTCTCCATTGGTGTGGGCGCCGCGTACGATGTCCGGCCGACAGTAGCATTGATCGCCGAGGTGATCCCGACCTTGTTGAATGCCAGCGAACTCGGCATTCATCGGCCGGCATATTCCTTTGGAATTCAAAAGAAGATATTCCGTCACGCCTTTACACTCGGGCTAACAACCAGCCCGGGCGTCACGGTCTCACAGCGCGCGGGGACACGCGCCGAGTTTCTGGGGGGGCCTTCGGCGGACACTCCGGGCGGTCTGTTCTTCGGGTTCGACCTGATGCGTCAGATCCATTAACGCCGGCAGGCCCACGCGGCTCCGCTCCACAAAGTGGGAAGCAGCGCTCGCGCGTGACGCCACGTTCGCGAGGCCAGAAACAGCAAGTAGCGCTGGGCGCGGCGCAAACGAATTCGCCAATCGACGGCGTTGTCGGGCAAGTGCACTGCGTCCAAGTGGCCGGGAAGTTGCAGCGGCATCAAACGCCGCCGCAGGATTGCAAGACGCGAGGAACCCGGATCCAGCAGGCTGAGGTGAAGCCACAACTCGTCCTTGGTGGGGTGAAACAAGTTCATTACCGGCGTGTGCGCATATGCGGCCAGCCACGCGCGCACGGGCTCGGATAATTGAGCGATTTCAGGGCTGGCGACAGCGGGAAGCTGACAGCCAAACCACTCGTGGGCGATGGCGAAGGAGATCGTCTCCACTCGGCGCAGCGGATCGTCGTGCACTTCGCGCCACGAGTGCCAAAATGCTGCGTCACTGTTGTGTTCGAGAAAATATGCGATCTCGTAAAAGTGGTATGGCCGTGCATCGCCGCGCAGCAGATGGCGGAGCGCGTGCGCCGATGCATACCCTGGAAGATCGATCGCGGAGAGCGCTGTGAACTCCATCTCCTGCAGTTTTCGCCGCTCGCGGCGTGCCCAGAAATCCTCCACGGCCGGGACCGCGAATCCCTCCGTGCCGGCGTCCCACAATCGAAAATGCAGCTCCAGCGCGGGAGGCAACTCTGGGTCAAAATAGTCGCCGCGCCATTCCCATCCGGTTTTGCGGATGAGCGTGGGCAGGTGATCCACCGGATGCCGGTCCCGGCCAGCTAAACGTTCATAGCCAAGACCTTTGGCGACCTCGAACGCCGCTTGCACTTGGTCGCGCGGGAACAGCAAATCCAGATCGTACTGCGCGCGAAGACGCGGATCGGCCACGAAGCCCGGGGCGTGCGTGAACCCCTTGAGGGTCACGAACTCAAGTCCGGCAGCTTGGAACGAGGCGCTTACCCGGCGATACACCAGCTTCATTCGCCGCCAGCGTTCCGCGTTGTTCACCAGATCCTTGTTGAAACGGTCCCCCACCCAAGCCGGCAATCGATCGCGGCAACGAAGAGCGAACGGAATCGCCAACTGCCCGCGATGACAGAATCCGATCAGCTGACTCCACTCGGAATCCGTCAGGGAGCTCAGCGCTTCGAAATGCGGGGATTGGAAATGCAGAGCATCGAAGACGGCTTGCGCGTGGACGGGAATGCGCCGGGAGGTTTTCACCAGGCACGCCCCACTACGTCCAAGACCTCCGAGCGATAGCGGTGGAGCGAAAAGCGTGCCGCGAACGATTGGCGGGCTCGCGCGGAAATGCCATCCAGGAATGCGCCGCCATTGGAGAAAAGCTCCAGCAGTTTCGCAGCCAGATCGCGCGAGGTAGGCGCCGAGAGAATGCCGGTAACGCCATCCTCGACGATCTCCGGTATCCCGCCGGATCGAAAAGCCACCACGGGGACTCCGGCCGAGAACGCTTCGAGGATCACACGGGTTGTGGCCTCCACCGCCCCTGACGGAACCACTACGACATCCAGCCTCGACAATACATCGCGGACGTCGTCGCGCCATCCGGTAAACTCAATCGGCAATCCATCCGCTTCCTCGCGCACGCGCTGGATGTACTGAGGACTCGAGAAAAGCGCGTCGCCACACACCACAAATTCACAGCTCCGCTGCGGCAAAATCAGGCGAGCCGCTTGAATGAATTCCAATTGCCCTTTCTCTGGCGCGATCCGTCCGATCACGCCGACTCGCCAGGGATCGCTTGTCCCGCGGTGTCGCCTTACGCATTCCACCGGCGCAACTCCGTTGTAGATTACTTGCGACCGACCAGCGTCCAAGACCGATGCCAGAGGCCGCAGCGCGAAATGGCACCCCGCGATCACGCTGGCATTCGTCGACCGCAGGGCCCAGCGCGTTAATCGGGCGGCGGATTGTTGTGCCACGATGCTGTGGGCGTGGAACACCACCCGACGCCCGCCTGCGGCGATGGCCGTGGCCGGCAACAATCGCGGACCGTTCACGTAAATCAAATCGATCCGGTGCTTCGAGACCAGAGACGCGATGCGCAAGGCTTGGCGCGGAAGATCGACGCCGAATCGAGCGGCATCGAACCAGCTTTTCCGACCGGATGTGTATGCGCCGCACGGAATTCGATGCACCGCGACGCCAAAGCGCCGGGCACTATCCGACAAAGGTCCGTCGCCCGGAGCTGCCAGGTGCGTGCTGTAACCGGCGTCCACAAAAGCCGGCAGCAGATCCAGCAGGCAACGCTGAGCGCCGCCCAAGTGATTGAATTGATCGAGGAGCAGCAGGCTACGGGTCATAAGCTGCCATTGCGAGAACCCAGAAGTACAGCGGGAGTACTCGCCAATAGGTGAACAGGTCCCCGGAAAGCATCTGGAAAAGCTCTCCGATCCAAAAACAGAAGATCCAGCTTCCGAAGAATGAGGATCGCGAATCAGTGCGCCGGGCGGCTCGCCAAGCTGTTCGCAGGACGGCGAAATTGAGCAGGAGGAACGCGGCAAGCCCGACGATTCCAGTCTCCACCAGAAGGCTGAGATACATGTTGTCGGCGACGATGGTTTGTCCAATGAAATTGGAATAGGGTAGTGTCTTGTAACCGATGCCGAGAATGGCGTGCCACGGATGGGCCGCCAGGAAGGTTCCGATCGTGTGCCAAGTCGCCACGCGGCCGGAAAGAACGCTGGCCGGTTGCGAGAAGAAAAACTGCGAGTGCGAGAGGCGGAGCCAATAGTTCCAGGCGGCCTCGGGAAAAACCTGCCACGCGGCCAGCGAGCCCGCCACAACACAACTGGCGGCGATGGCCAACAGACGTACCATCCGAATGCGCTTGCGCTCCAAGTAAAGCAGCACCGCCAGCGCCACGAACAGATTCAGCAACGAAGCGCGCGAATAGGATAAGATGAGAGCCGCAAATAGTACCGGAGCGCCGAGCCACAACGTCCATCGCGAGATCAGACGCCGGCTCCGGCCACGCAGCAGCGTGACGGCGATCATGATGAGGAAGAACGCACATACATTTCCCAGCGTGCTGGCCTCGTAGAAAACACCTTGAGCGCGGCGATAGATCCCTGAGTCCAGCCAGATGAACTGCGGTCCATAGCCGGCCGGGGCTGGAAAGTGGTAGTAGAAATCGACGCAAGCGAACGCCGCCGAGAGCAGGCCGAACCAATACAACCGTCGCGCCCCGGTGAAAGCGTCTTCGTGCATCGCGACTTTTTCCCGTATCGTCGCTGCGGGCCCGTGCGCGGAGTAAAAGTATACATACACGGGGATTCCGAACAACAGCACGCGCATCAGGCTGCCGGCCGCGACGCCCAGCCCCGAGTAAAACACGGCCAGCGCCGAGCTCGCGAGCAGCAGCAGGAAAAATACGGTTATCGAAAACGCCACCAGGTCGTACTTTGGACGCCAATCTCGCAGCCGCACAGCACCGCAGACCAGACCGACTCCGGCGATGGCCACTCCGACGTGAGGCCCTGAATTACCGAATGCGAATGGAAGGGGCGGCAACAGGAGCGCGGCAAAGAAGAAAAACCACAACCAGCGGCTGGCGGATTGGAGGGTCCAGAGGACGAGCGGAATCGCCACCAGAGGCGTGGTCCAGGCGGCGGCCGTTACCAGATTGGGCGATGCCGCGATGACGCAGGCATAAGCACCCAGCGCTCCCGCGATCCAATAATTGCGCGGCAGCTCGCGCCAGCCAACGTCAATCGTCGCCATGGCTGGCAAAACGCAGCGGAAGATCGTAGCGCTGCCGTCCTCGTGTCAGGCTGAACGAAATGGTGAGATATAACAACGATCCGAAGAGTGCCAACAACAGCGCTCCCATCAGGATCAGCGGAATGTTCGGCGAACTGGGCCGCTGCGGAACAATGCCAGGATCCACCAGACGTAGCCACTCCGATCGCGCCCCTTGGCTGCCCCGCAACTCCGCCAGCCGTTGCACGGATGCTTGATACGACGCGCGAGCGGCGCTCAATACGGCTTGCAGATCTTCTTCGCGGGCGCTTTGCTGGGCCAGCGCCGTGCTCTTCTGATGCATCGCGAGAGTAAGTTCGTCCATCCGCCGCTTCAACCCTTCAGCGCGGGCGGGTGAAGCCCCGCTTTGCTCGTCCAGAAGTTGCTCTTCCAGCCGCGCTTTTAGATCGCTATCGTCGGAAACCTCCATGCGCAGCGCCTCGGTGGACTGTGTTCCGGCGACCTTTTGCCAGGCGGACTCGGCATCGTTGAGATGCGCCTTCTCGATCTCGGCAGCCTTGGCGGCATCCTCGATTCTGGCCTCATCCGCTTCTTTTCCGCCAGATCGGCTGAGTTCCACGGCACCCTCCGCGATATACTGCGCCACCGCTTGCGCCGTCGTGGCATTGGGAAGCGTGACCGTGATCTGGAGCGCTCGCGTGTCGTGGAGTTTATCCACCTTCAGCACGCGCCGCTTCAGCGACTCGATGGGCGATCCGTCGTGGTCGCGAAGATGAAACTGTCCGGCGGCGCGCAGGAAGAGCTGGTCGTTCGTAGCGAGAAGTTCATAGGTCTTCAAGGATTCCAGATATACGGTGCTGACGGCGGTGGCGATGCGCGGATCGCCTGCGGCCGGAGGGTCGATCAGAATGGTTGCAGTAGCTGTGTAGCGCTTGGGAAGCAGAAAGCCGGTTGCCAAAGCCGCCATCAACGCGACGCCGCATGCCAAGCCTGCGAATTTCCAGCGCGCGCGAAGAAAGTCGATGTATTCGAAAACGTCAAAGGACTCGTGCATTCAAATCGCCCGCGCGCCGCAGTGCGGGAATCGCGTTTACTGGATCGCGACCACCACTTGATTCGTGCTGGTGAAGCCGTTTACCTGGATCTGCAGCGGTACGGCGCTGCCGGGCGTCACGCCCGCGGGTACTTTTACGTTTAATTGATTTACGCCTACAAACTGCGGCGCGAGACCGGAGAACTCAACGCCGCCGGCGACTCCGCCAAACAGGACGCTGGGAGTTGCGAGCGTATTCGCAAGCACACTGGGTATCCCGCCGTCGACTGGCTGATGATCCACCATGCCGAGTCCAGTAGCGTAAATGATCAGAACGTCGCCCGCTTTCGCCGGATGCGAACCGGTGGATGCCAGACCTTGTGGCCAGACCAGCGAAGAATCGGAGCTATTCACCGCGATCGCGTACAATTGCCCACCGGCCGCGGCTGAGAAAATGCCCGGCATCGACGGCGCGAAATTGACGGCGACGGGAGTGGAACTGCCATTGGGAGTGTTGACCGTTACGTTGACAGTCCCCGTTCCAGATCCGATTTCCCACGGCAATTGGACGTTGATCTGATCGTCGGATTGTCCGGGAACGCCCGGTACCACGGCCAGCAGCGGCGCCGCTGGCAAATCGCTAAACGTTACGGTAACTCCGCCCAGGCTGTTCGACAGTGGGATGGTGTCCGCCGTGGCAAGTCTGCTCACAAGCCCGGTGCCGAAGATGGAGACCAGCCCGCCGGGCGACACTGGTTGTCCTTTCGCGAAGCTGGCGCCATTCAGAACGCCACCGTTAGCCACAGTAGGGGTCTGCGCGAAGCAAACCGCCGTGCCAAACAACGCAGCCACCAGGAGCAATGAACATTTCATAAGTGGAGTCATACCTCGTACGCATCTATTCTGAGTTCGGCAAGGCCTGACGATGGTGAATGGTTTGTAAAAACTTTGCAATTTCCCGGTTCCCGTTACAATAGATGGACATGAAGGCACGAGTCTATGTCTCGATGAAGCCGACGGTTCTCGATCCGCAAGGTCAGACCATACGGTCGGCATTGGCAGGGCTGGGTCACACCTCCATCGCCGCGGTTCGCCAGGGCAAGTTTTTTGAGATTACGCTAGAGCCCGGTACGGATCGCGCCAGGGCGGGCGCCGAAATCGATCAAATTGCGCGCGATGTGCTGGCCAATCCGGTGATCGAAGAGTACCAGGTGGAATTCGTCGAATAGCGCCGGCGGGTGGAAACCTACATGGACTTGCAACTGGACGGAAAGCGCGCGTTGGTGAGTGGATCCACTGCGGGAATCGGATATGCCATCGCCGAAGCGCTGGTCAAGGAAGGCGCGCACGTCATTATTAATGGGCGCACGAAGGAACGCGTGGACGCCGCCGTGCAAAAGTTGAATGCCGCGGGCCTGAAGCGGAAAGTCGAGGGATTCGCGGCCGACCTGGGAACGAGCGCCGGCGTAAGTCGGATTGTCGCCAAATATCCCGACATTGAGATCCTGGTCAACAACCTGGGCATCTTCGAGCCGAAACCGTTCGAACAAATCCCGGATGCCGACTGGTTTCGCTTCTTCGAGGTCAACGTGCTCAGCGGAGTGCGCCTGAGCAGGCATTATCTGCCCGGCATGAAAGAGCACGGCTGGGGACGGATCGTCTTCATTTCCAGTGAATCCGCGCTACAAATCCCCGCCGAGATGATTCATTACGGAATGACGAAGACGGCGCAACTGGCCATCTCGCGCGGGTTGGCGGAGACCACCGCCGGCACCAATGTCACCGTGAACACAGTGCTCCCCGGGCCCACGGATTCCGAAGGTGTGAGCGTCTTCGTGGACCAGATGGCCGCGGCGCGGAAAATCAGCCGCGAAGAAGTAGAGAAGGAGTTCTTCCGCAGCGTGCGTCCCTCGTCATTGCTGAAGCGCTTCGCACGCGTCGACGAAGTTGCAGCGATGGTGGCTTTCGTGTGCAGTCCATTATCGTCGGCTACCAATGGCGCCGCGCTGCGAGTGGATGGCGGCGTGGTTCAAGCCATCGTATAAGCGCGCGATCAGGCCGGTTGAAAAATCGCAATCCCCTTGCCCGCGAGCGCGACACCGATCCACAGTACGAGCGATAGGCTTGCGACCAACGTTGCGTTGGGAGGCGGCACTGGTGGCTCCGCCAGGGTGACTCTTCGATGAATCGTGAATTGAAAAGCGATGGCGATGGCAAGCAGCGCCATCTTCACCCAGAAGGCCGGCGTCTTGAAACACTTCACCGCTTCCGAAGAGAGAAGCAAGGGACCACTCATCAGCATGATCGCCAGGCCTGCAATCGTCCAGCCGCCGAGTTCCCGAGCAATGCGCGCCACCGGCTGGCGTCCGATACCCAGGCCGAGCAGGCTTAAGTCCACCATCAGAATCGTTCCAAGCAAAAGCGTCAACCCGATCAGGTGGACGATCTCCAGCAGCGCAATCAGTGCGGCCGAGTGGCGAATCGTTTCGCCGAGGTAGGTGTGTTGCAACCACTCGAACGCCGGAAGGAACGACGTTGCTATCATCCCAGATCATATCCGGGCGCGTAAGCGATGGCGCGTCCCGCCGCAATGATCGCAATCCAGAAGACCAGCGATAGCAGACCAGCCAGCCGCGCCCGAAATGGCGCCGCGGAAGCAGCGTCCCAGTTGGCGACGTCGCGATAAATTGTGCGGTGGAAGACGAGCGCATTGAGTCCAGCTAAAGCCAGCAGAACGACTTTGATGCGAAAAGCCGGACTGTGATACATCTTCACGGCTTCCGATGAGAACAGCAGACCGCCGCTGAGGGCCATCAATCCGAAGCCCCATAGCGTCGCCGGCACGATGCGAGCCACGAGTTGTGCCATCGGGACGCTGCGCAAACTTAGCCCCAACACGCGAAGATCCACCAGCATAATGGTGCCTGCCACCAGAACGATGCCAAGCGTGTGGACGGTATCCAAGGCGGGGAAGGCCCAATTGGACTGGCGCAGGGCCGCGTTCAATCGCGTGCTGTCCACCCACTGGCAGATGCTTAGAAAGAACATGCTCAATTAGTCCACCTCTGAGTGGCTTTCACCAGTCTAAGGCTCCGAAATATTGCGGACCTCGGCCGAGCGAGTACACCCGTGATCGGCTTCGTGCCGGTACAGAGACAAGCGGGATTGTTCGGCCTTATCCCATGCCGTCCTGGAGATGCGCCGCGCTTCGCTAGCGCGCACCTCTTCGGTGGCGATCACCAGCGCGGCCATCTCGCGCACACTTTGCGCATAATCGCTGACGGCGTCGGAGTATTCGCGGAGCAAGCGGAGACGTTCCTCGCACATCGATGGCAGATCGCTCGGCATCCAGTTGTTCCCCGATTGTATCAGCAGAGCTCGATTCAAGAGAGAATGGTGGGCTATGAGGTTTCGAAAAGGCTGCTCGCTGGGTGTGGTGCTGGGTGTAGCGCTCGGCGGCGCGGCAGTCTTCATTGGCGTGGCTGGGGCTGCCGAAACTCCTTCGCCCGCGTTATTGGTGCTGAATAAAGCGGATCAGACGCTTGCCATTATAGATCCGGCTTCGGGAAGAGTTATCGCGCGGGTCGCCGTGGGCGAAGGTCCTCACGAAGTGACGGTGTCCACCGATGGCAGATTTGCATACGTCGGCAACTACGGGCAGCAGAAGCCAGGCAATACGATTTCGGTAATCGATCTTCCGGCACAGGCGGAGCTGCATCGCGTGGATCTCGGCCCGCTGGAGCGGCCGCACGGCATGCTGTTCGTGGATGGCAAGGTTTACTTCACCGCGGAGCTGAACCGCCTGGTGGCGCGTTACGATCCCGTGGCTAATAAAGTGGACTGGCTGTTTGGCACGGGGCAGGCAACCACTCACATGGTGATTGCCAATGCCGATGCCAGTTTAATATTCACCGCGAACATCGGATCCAACAGCGTCTCAGCCATCGAGCGTGCGGATGGTCCGGCCGGTTGGACCGAGACAGTAATTCCCGTAGGGAAAGGCCCGGAAGGAATCGACTGGTCGCCCGACGGCAAAGAGGTGTGGACCGCTACTGGCGGCGATGGCGGCGTATCGATCATCAATGTCGCTTCCAAGAAGGTGACCGAAACGTTGACGGTCGGAACGAAGCGCACCAATCGCTTGAAGTTTACCCCGGACGGAAAGCTTGTTCTCCTTTCCGACCGCGATGGCGATGAACTTGTGGTGTTGGATCGAGCGACACGCAAAGAGCGTGCCCGGCTGAAGATGGGCCGTTATCCGGAGGGAATCCAGATGACACCCGACGGCTTACGCGCGTATGTGGCCCAGGAGGGAGCGAACGATATCGCGATCATCGACCTCAAGACGCTGACGGTGTCGGGACACATCTCGCCAGGCAACGGCCCGGATGGAATGGCTTGGGCCGTACGAAAGTGATGCGGCTTACTTGGGCTCCTTCGTCCCCAAGTGCATTAAGTCCTTATTGTTCTCCAGGCAAACGTATTCCTGAATTTCCCAACCCTGCTTCCACTTGACGTCGAAGCGAGTGGTCCACGGCTTGGTGTAATTTTTCGGATCTTCGATGGTAGCCTCATAGTGCAAGCTTGCGTAACTCGGCCGGGTGAAGCGTTCCACCACGTGAAGCTGATCGCTGGCTGGATGTCCCACGTAATCCAGCCAGGTTCGTCCGTTAAAACCAATGGTGTCGACCACCAGCGTGTCGTTACCCTCATAATGGCCGACGGATTCTCCGAGCCAGGTCGGATTCGGATCGGCCGAGTGCTTGGCGTTCAACAGAATGACGCGATACATGTGCGAGGCGCCTTCATAGAGGATGACTACGCGATCGGGCAGTTGGATAATTTGAAATGGATAGGGAGTGCCGGTGTAGCGCGGCACGCCGGCCGGCAAGCAATAACCTTCCGGGTCGTCCTTGGAGTGGTTGGCTTGGCGTTCTTTATACAGCTCCAACCCGGCCGGGGTGAATGGGACATCGATTTTCTCTTCCACGTACTTTTTGTCCGCCCAGTCGAGTACCCAGATCGGGGCCCAGACGCCTTTTCCGCCTAGATCCACTTTGCCATCGGGCAGGCGAGGGGTGGGTTGCACTGCAGCCTGATCGGTTGCCGCTGCGGGCTTCGCGACGACGGATTGGGCGCGCGTAACGTCTGGTAACGACAGAGCAGCCAGCATGGCAGCGACGAGGATGGTGACCTGCCTGGTCGATTTCATATCGGAACTCCTCACTTCTCTCGCTTGTTCGAATCCGGTCCATGGCGGTTGCCAGAGCCGGTCAGGATTTCGAGCACCATCGTATAAAGCGACTTCTGATATGTCAAGCGGGATGCCGTTTGGAGTTGCTGTTGTCACATGCCGTTCACCGAGCGCGCAACGCCCAGACAAATGCGATAGCCGCAGGTAACTGAGACGTCCACTGAGCTATCAGAAGCGCGCTAGAAATTGTTGACAGTGTATTTATCACGTGTTAGGATTGCCCATGCGTTTAATACTAGCGGTTGTGCTGCTGCTTGTCCCCGTCTGCCTCAGCGCCCAAGAAAAAGAAGGAAAAAAGGGCCCGCCACCCACGCCGAAGAACCTGAAGGTTCTGACTGGCGAAAGTGGAGAGCAGGTCATCATGACGATGCGTGCGTTCCGTACTGCGCTCGGCGTTCAGTGCACGTTCTGCCACGTGCAAGGCGATTTTGCGAGTGACGATAATCCCAAGAAGGAAACGGCGCGCATGATGCTGTTGATGGCGCGCGACATCAATTCGAAGTTTCCCGATGGACAGCGCCACGTTACTTGCTACACTTGCCACCGAGGCGCAACAATGCCCGCTACCGAACCTCCCGCCGCGCAGTAGGACAGTTGTTGCCGGAATTTTCGGCGCGCGGAAGTAACTTTATCGACAACCGGCGCTCGTGGGTGCATCCAGCCCGTGAGCGCCTTTAGTTTTTTTGGCCCTCTAGCACTTCACCGTTACAGTGTGAACACGCCTCGGTTTGCATACAACACAATTCATTGAAAGTCGTCTAGTGCTGTTGATATGCCTGATGTATAATTGCTGAGGCCAATCAGGCAAACAAAATTCCCACACATCACGTTACGAGAACAAGGAGAGAAGATGGTAAGTTTGGCAGATGCACGACGCGTAATCGCCGCGGCGGAGAAGAAGGCTGCGGAAATTGGACAGCCGATGAACATTGCGGTGGCTGACGAGGGAGGCAACATAGTGTCTCACGTCCGCATGGACGGAGCATGGCTCGGCAGTATTGATATTTCCCAGAAGAAAGCGTATACCTCGCGCGCATTTGACATTGCGACGAAGGACTTGGCGGGCCACTCGCAGCCGGGCCAGCAGTTCTACGGAATCCACGCTTCCAACAATGGCAAGATCATGATCTTCGCCGGGGGCATTCCGCTGAAGAAGGGTGGAAAAGTCGTAGGCGCCATCGGCGTCAGCGGCGGCTCTGGCGATCAGGACCATGCCGTGGCGGAAGCGGGCGCATCCGCATTCTAGGCATTCAGTTTTTGACCGAGAAGTCGAAAGGAGATTCTAATGGCAAGTAACAGAGGTGTAGTGTATCTCGGACCGGGCAAAGTCGAAGTCCAATCCATCGACTACCCGAAATTGCAGAACCCGGCGGGCAAGAAGATCGATCATGGCGTGATCCTAAAGATCGTCACCACCAACATCTGTGGCAGCGATCAGCACATGGTGCGCGGCAGGACGACGGCGCCGGCGGGTTTGGTGCTGGGGCACGAGATCACCGGCGAGGTACTCGAGAAGGGCAGCGACGTCGAGTTCTTAAACGTCGGCGACTTGGTCACCGTACCGTTTAATATCGCCTGCGGGCGTTGCCGCAATTGCCGGGAAGGCAGAACCGGAATCTGTTTGACAGTGAATCCGGCGCGTCCTGGTGCGGCTTACGGCTACGTGGACATGGGCGGATGGGTGGGCGGCCAGGCGGAATATGTTCTGGTTCCCTACGCCGATTTCAACCTGATCAAGTTTCCCGACAAGCAAAAGGCCTTGAAGAAGATCACGGATCTGACCATGCTGTCCGATATTTTTCCGACCGGATACCACGGCGCTGTCACGGCAGGCGTAGGAACTGGATCGGTAGTTTATGTTGCGGGCGCGGGACCGGTGGGATTGGCGTGCGCGGCTTCGTGCCACTTGCTGGGCGCGGCCGTGGTGATCGTCGGCGACATGATTCCGGAACGGCTGGCGCAAGCCAAGAGCTTCGGTTGCGAAACCATCGACCTGAAAAAAGATGCTTCGCTGGCCGATCAGATCGCGCAGATTGTCGGGACTCCCGAAGTAGATTCGGCCGTCGATTGCGTGGGGTTTGAGGCTCGCGGCCATGGGCATGACGCGGGCAAGGAGCAGCCGGCGACGGTGCTCAACTCCGTCATGGAGATCACGCGTGCCGGTGGCCAGATCGGCATCCCCGGTTTGTATGTCACGGGCGATCCGGGTGGGGTGGATGCCAACGCGAAGGTTGGCAACCTCCAGATCCGAATTGGACTCGGCTGGGCCAAGTCACATTCGTTCCATACCGGCCAGTGCCCGGTATTGAAATACAATCGCCAGCTGATGATGGCTATTCTGCACGACAAGGTGCATATCGCCAAAGCGGTGAATGCGACTATTATTTCGCTGGACAAAGCGCCGCAAGGCTATCAGGATTTCGATAAGGGCGTGGCGAAGAAGTTCGTCATCGATCCGCACGGAACCGTAGCGAAAGCCGCGTAAGCTCCGCCATCACTTCAACCCGGTAGGGATCGTCTTCGGGCAACTGCTGGAGATTGAATTCCACCGTCAACAGAGTAGATCGGACCGCCGCCGAGAGCAATGCGGCGGCGGTTCCAAGATCAGGCGCGACGAAGGCGTGAATCAGATCCTTGGCTTGGTGGCAGAGCCCCAGACCGGACGCAGCCGCGCGTGCAATGTTCAACGGAACTGCTATGGCTTTACGAGTGGAAGCGCTGGTTGGCTGCTTGCGCCGCAGGCAATCCAAGTATTCGTGGAAGGCCGCGATATCTTCGTCGGCGAGCCGTGAGACGATCTGCGATTGGGCGTGGCCCTCATCAAGCAGAGTTCGGACCAGCTCGCGATCTCCGGCGAAATCTTTGCGTTTGCTTGCGATCGCCAGGACCTTGGTCAACAGCCCGAGTCCAAATGTGGCGCTGACCGCAGCGGCAGTTACCCCCGCAGGCACGGGTTCGAGACCGGCCACGCGGTCGCGAAACTGTTTCAGCGTGTTGCTCCAAATCGTTTCTGACATTAAGACAGGCCGATAATCCGGCCGGTCGCGGTGTCCAGGTCGACGTCGTAATAACCGGGCCGCGTGGACAGCCCTGGCATTGTGGCCATCGTCCCGAGCAATGGATAAAGAAAGCCCGCGCCAACACTGGCGCGAATGTCGCGCACCGGCACTGTGAATCCACTCGGCGCGCCCTTCAGGTTCGGATCATGGCTCAAGCTGAGATGCGTTTTGGCCATGCAGATGGGCAGCTTGTCGAAGCCTTGCCGTGTGTAGATCTCCACCTTCTTTTCCGCTTCCGGCGAATACTCGACGCCCGCGCCGCCGTACATCTCTTTTACGATCTTCTCGATCTTCTGCTTTATGCTCAAGTCCAGGGAATAGAGAAAATGGAAATTGCCGGGTTTCTGGCAGGCCGCGATCACGGCCTTGCCGAGGTCAACTGCCCCCGCGCCGCCTAGCGCCCAATGGTTCGAAACCACGGCATCGGCAGCGCCCGCTTCAATAGCTAGCTTGCGCACCAGCGCGACCTCGTTATCGGTGTCGTCCTTGAAACGATTGATCGCTACGACCACCGGAATTCCGAACGAGCGCACGTTCGCAATCAGCCGAATCAAATTGCTGCAGCCCTTCTCCAGCAGTCCGAGGTTCTCCGCCGTGTATTCATGCGCGAGCGCCTTACCCGCCACCACTTTTGGGCCGCCACCATGCATCTTCAGTGCGCGAATGGTCGCTACCAGCACGGCGGCGTCGGGCTTCAATCCGCTATAACGGCACTTGATGTTGCAAAACTTTTCGAAGCCCATATCGGCGCCGAATCCGGCTTCGGTGAGCACGTAGCCATCGGGTCCAACCAGCTTCAGCGCGATCTGATCGGCCACAATCGACGAATTGCCGTGCGCGATGTTAGCAAACGGTCCGGCATGAACAAACGCGGGCGTACCCTCGATGGTCTGCATCAAATTGGGCATGATGGTGTCCTTCATCAGGACCGTCAGCGCGCCACTGACGCCGATATCGTCGGCGGTAATCGGTTCGCCGGCTTTATTGCTGCCGATGACCATGCGGCCCAGCCGATCGCGCATGTCCGCCAGATCGGTGGCCAGCGCGAGGATCGCCATGATTTCGCTCGCCACCGCAATATCGAATCCCGTGCTGCGCGTGAACCCCTTCTCTTCGGGACCTTGGCCGATCGTGATTTGGCGCAACATGCGGTCATTGGTGTCCAGCACGCGGCGCCACGTGATGGTTTCAGGATCGATATCCAGTCGGGCGAAGCGGGCGCGCTCTTCCGGAGTCAATTCATTGGGATCGGTTTTCGAAATGCCGAGCTTCCGTAAGCGGCGCAGCATCACCGGAGAGAACTTGCGGCTACCGTCCTTCCCGGCCGGGCAAAGGCGCTCGAACATTTGCGTGTCGTCGGCGCTTTTTTCGTGAAACATGCGTGCATCGATCGCCGCCGCGAGAAGATTGTTCGCCGCGATGATGGCGTGAATGTCGCCGGTGAGATGGAGATTGAACTCTTCCATCGGAATGATCTGGCTGTAGCCTCCGCCCGCCGCGCCGCCTTTGATGCCGAACGTGGGGCCTTGGCTGGGCTGGCGAATGCAGGTGAACACCTTCTTGCCCAAATGGGCGCCCAGCGCCTGACTCAGACCAACGGTAGTGGTGGTCTTCCCTTCGCCGAGGGGGGTGGGTGTGATTGCGGTCACCACGATGTATTTTCCGTTCGGCGAATTTTTCAGCCGATCTCGAATCGAGAGATGTACTTTCGCTTTCGACTTGCCGTAGAGATCCAATTCATCGGGAAGAATACCGGCCTCGGATGCGATCTGGTCGATAGGAAGGGGCGTGGCGGCTTGTGCGATTTCAATATCGCTGGGCACACGCGTGAGGATGTTCGTTAGCTTATGTGGCATGGAAACCCCTATTCTAGAACAAGGGATGAATACGACGGCGTGGCCAGGCGCATCGTGGCGCCGTGAAGTCAGCATTATGATAAACTGCGGTCGTGCGGAGGATCCTCAATTCTCGAGGTTGACGCTGGCTAGTGTTTTCCGAGGGCGGGAGAAATTCAGTGGTAGAATGCCAGCTTCCCGTTGCCACCTTTATTTTCTATAGTTTACCCGCCTTACTGTCCAGTTTACTGGCCGTCTAAGTTCATCCGAAATCGTGAGATTCGGATGGCACACGGATGGCTCACGTCAATCTCCTCAAACAGGTCAAAATCGATGATCGCTGGGTGTTGCGATCGATTCCCAAGAAGGCCAACGGACAACGCGACTGGAGCGCTTTGCCGGATGGCAACTACTTCATCGAGTTTCGCGAAAAAGGGAAACGTCGGCGCTTACCCGCGGGAGCGACAGTCGCTCAGGCGCTCGAAGTCCAACGGCGAAAGCACGCCGAACTTGAAGCGATCGCGTTCGGTATCATCGTGCCTCGACCTCGCACGGAGGACCTGCCGAATCCGGTACTGATCGATGGGCTGATCGATCGCTACCTGGACCAGATCGAAACCCTGAAGAAGCCCAACACCTTTCGCAAATACAACGCGGTCCTGAAGCGCTTCGCAAAACACTTTGCCGGCCAAACCTTGGACGCGGTGTCCGTCGAGGACCTCAATGATTTCATCGTGACGCTGAAGAAAGGCGGAATGTCGCCCAATACGGTTCTGCACAACGTCATCATCGTCGCCCAGTTCTGCAAGCGCAACGGCAGATCAGGAATCACCAGGCAGGTGCATTTACCCGAGCGAATCTCGTCGCTTCCCCGCGAATACACTCAGGAGGAACTGGTCAAGTTTTTGGCCGCCTGCGATGACTCGGAAGTCGCCCTCTTTTCCACGTTCTTACTCACCGGATTCCGTGAGCAGGAGGTGATGTACTTGGGCTGGCCTGATGTGAACCTGCGCTTGCGGACGATCCGGGTGACTGCCAAGCCAGATCTCGGCTTTTTCCCGAAGCGCTGGGAAGAGAGGAAGGTCCCAGTGCCGGTACGCTTGGCGAATATCCTCGAACGGCACCCGCAGACGATTGGCAGCGTCTTCATGTTTCCCTCACCGACCGGCAATCGCGAGCAGAATATGCTGCGTGTCTGCAAGGCGGTCGCGGAACGAGCCGCACTCGATCCGGCGGGGTTCGATTTGAAAACATTTCGATCCACTTACGCGACGCGAATGCTGCGTCAGGGTTTCGACGTAAGGACTGTTCAAGACTGGATGGGTCACAAGTCGCTGGAGACCACGATGCGCTACCTGGTTCCTGCGACCGATGTGCACGATCGTTTGGATGAGATCGAAATCCCCGGCGTCATTGAATCTGCGGTCCTCAAGAAGGCGCCCGGTAGTGAACGCCTACTCGTGGCCCCACGGAAAAAGATGCGGCGATAGGCTTGTTCTTGTACAAGAAAGTGTGCCACCTTTTATCGGCTTGCCGCGGCTGCAATGACCCCAATCCGGCTAACGCGGAAGGGACCTGCGGAGCACTCGCCCTCCAGGAGTCGATGACGAGGACTGGCCTGCTTGGCCTGCTTGCCTCAGCAACCTCGTCGCAAAGGTGGTTGGTAACATTTGCAGTTCACATCGGCCAGTTCGGTTATTGAATTGTCAGCCCGGAATCGGGGCGGGCGAAGATGACAAATTGAGGGCATGTTGATTTTACGAGCTGTGACCGTCGCCATCGGGTTCTGTGTGCTGACAAACGCGCAGATCCGGCCCGCTGTCCCGCCGGGCGTTGATGCCACAACGACAATCCCTGCTTGCCAGCGAGGAACGAAACAGGCAGATCACCTGAGGCTCGGTCGTGGTATCGGCGGGGATCTGCGCAAGAATCTGGATCGGAATGGGAGCGCCCGGGATATCGGAGGCACGAGCCCGTTGCGTCAACAGGTGCCTGGCTTCAGAGGGTCGTCGTTGGCTATTCTCAATACCATGCAGTTCCCGGGAACCTCGATCGGATGCGTATTTTTCGGCAGCGTCTGGCGCGGTTGTGGCGATTAACTCTTTGTCGTCGCAGCCAACGCGGCATGCTGCGTTGGGATCGGTTCAACCTGATCTTCAACCGCTGGATTCCTATCCCGCGTGTTTTGCATCCTTATCCGCATCCGCTGGAGCGCTTTCGCGCCACAAATCCAAGGTGGAAGCCGTATGCATGAACGTGCCCGTACGGCTTTGTGCGGGGGGCGATCAGTGATGGTCGTCCCTACCGCGTCATCTGAGCGTTCTGCGATAGAATCATCTAACTGATGCCTCTTACGGCGGGAGCCCTAACGCTTGTCATGGCGAATGAAATAGAGACTAGTCCGGCTTCAGCGAGCCACACGGCGCGCTACCGGGCCTTGATGGAAGTTGTGCGGAATCGCATGACCAATCGGG